>Ga0307515_10000540_pt1 | contig 89003 bp, 86 predicted proteins | sample 17_EM_MG_FD_194513 | JGI IMG/M metagenome (GOLD analysis project Ga0307515, IMG submission 194513) | Populus trichocarpa ectomycorrhiza microbial communities from riparian zone in the Pacific Northwest, United States - 17_EM | ecosystem: Host-associated > Plants > Roots > Unclassified | place... | reverse complement strand
CGGCAAACAAACCGAGAGGTGCTGAACGAAGTACTCCGGCGGGTACTCCAGCCTTTGACCTTTAAACAAAATCCCAACGCCGAGAGCGGGTATTACAACATTCTCTGTGTAGATGGCAACTTCAGGCGTTGCAAACCGGTTTTAGCAGCATGGCTTGCAGATTGCCCTGAGTATAGCGACCTACATCATCTTGAGCGGCATGTCTGTTTTTCGTGCGAGTGTCCAAAGAACGAACTTGGAGATCATGTCCCATCTGACAAGCAACACCCCCGGCGGGATCACAACCTATATAGAACGCTCAGCGATGCCAACACCAAGGCAGCCGATGCCGAACTCTGGTCGCGCCATGTCCACCGAGGATTCAACGTGTTTTGACATATTCCCTGTATCATGAGCGACCTCCCGAAGCCCGACCTCCTCCATACAATGCAGATCGGCATGCTTGACCACCTCCAGAAGTGGATTTTCCACTTCATGAAGACGCATGAACGGCTTGACAAGTACAATGCAATATGGTTATCCGTGCCTGCTTACCACGACCTCACACCAAAAAATAAATCATATGAGGAAGTTCCTCAATGGAATGGGAAAGAGATGAAAGAAATGAGCCGGTACCTGCTAGGAGTTGTAACCCAGTCTCTACCAGGTGGAAGCCCCGCTCAGCGTCCCATATTCAATCGTGCAATTGAGTGCACACGGGCATTGTTAGAATTCTATATGTATGCTCGATATAAATCTCACGATGATGCAACTTTGAGCTACATGGAGGACGACTTGCATCGTTTTCACACCTTCAAAGATGTTTGCTTACTCGGGCGAGCGGGCAAAAAGGCGAAGGCCAAAGCCAATGCCCTGACAACGGAACTCGTGTAGAAGCGAAAGGTAGACGAGAAAGCAAATGCTGAAACTTGGACGCCTTCCAGGAAGTGGCGCGAAATGAACGCCTGGCGGGATTATATAAGCCACGAGATAGATGTTTCGAACGAGTTGGATGCCGACTTCCACTTTCCGATGATCCACTTGATGTCTCATTGAGTCGAACAGATTCGTCGTTACGGAGCCCTGCAACTGTATTCTGCCGAGAGTCATGAACAAGCACATAAAACGAACCTCAAGGACGGTTGGAACGCCTCCAATCACAATCTCAACTACCTGCCGCAAGTAATCACCATTCAGCGTCGCATTCTCTGCTTCGGAATCAGAGAGCTCATTCTTCAAGCCCTCGCTCAGCGTCGGGAGGACAGCGCTGCCGCCTGGAAAGTCCTCCCTTCCGGTGCTGATCTGGCTGCCCCCCTGGGCTCCCAGTTATATGGGAAGCCCGAATTCATGGGGCCCCAAAACCGCCGTAATGGAAAGCATCCTGACGGTATGATCAAAGACTTCAGAGCATTACTCGACAATACACAAGACGCAATGCACCCCTTGGCAATATACAGCAGCACGCGGGAGTTTATCATGCATAAGAGTCGTAACAAGACGTATATATCGGATGATCAACTGCACACAATGGAGCTCTGTATTTACCATGGTATCAAGGTCCAAGTTGAGGGTTTAGATGGTGAACGCATATCTCAGATGTGTCGTTGCACAGGAAGCCAGAGCTGGCGCAGAGGGGATCGACGGAACGACTGGGTATGGGTAAAGCAACGCCCGCGGAGGTGTTATGGCACGCTGAATGGGTGTCTCCCGTGGCAACTGCAACGACTATTCAAAATCAAACTCCTAAACAAGGATGGAGCTTTCGTTGAGTACTGGTTAGCCCTGGCGCTCACCACAATACCTGAAAACTCGGGTAACTTGGATCCGGTCTCGGAATTTATACAAGTGAGAAAAACACCGGCAGCCGTTGCTTTGCAAGTTTTCAGCGTGGGAAATATTGTCGGCTACGCGCACGTCATTCCAGAGATAGCTACTAGTAGTAAGACAGGAGACGGACGGAACGAACGATGGATTGTCAATAGCCACATAGATCTGGCAACTTGGAATGATGTGTATAATTAGTAAAGAGAGAATTGCATTTTGCGCGCAGGTAGAAGGAACGCGAGGAGAGATTTTCGCAGCGTCGCCAATAGCATTGCAATCCCGATGCAAGCGCGTACCCAATGAACGCATTCCGACCTATGGTCACAGTTGGCCACAACACCAGAGTGATCGGTTAAAATAGGAGACCAACAGAACGAGACCAAACGGTGAAACAGCGATCAGAGGGCGATATGCAATGCGACGCGTTGAATTGACGCCTGGCGCGGAGTAATCCGCCACCGGGGTGTCTCTGACGGCTCTGACGAAGTGTGTCCACTCTGACGGAGCCATTCCGCCCGGATGGAAATATTTATTGCTGATGGACCCATACTGTCTGACTGCGTTACACCAATGCAATTTCACGCAGGAAGAATTGGACGAAGAGTATATGGGATTATATGCACCGCAGCAAATGATTGACCACCCTCAATATGGTCAGATTGAAATACAACGGTTCCCTTTCTAATGCCTTCAGGTTAAAACAGGGATACGATGAGAAACAATTTTTGGTAGAAATGAATGTAGTGACAGGGAAGGATATTGCTGAGCACGTAATCAGCCCGGCCAAGGTAATACCCGCTTGCCTTGTTACAGTAAGTCGTGCCATCAACTAAGCAGTATACTTCGACTTCGGAAGTATCCGATGAGAATCAAAGTCTGGTGGATGAGGAGGCATGTGGGAACGGGATTGATAGTATTAATGTAAGTTCTGATTGAGTGAATAGAATTGATTATATTCCACATATTATTGGGTCCAACTACTTGTCTGTGAAATTTCTAACATCACGATGAATTTCAGCAGCGCCGGAGTATGAGCCCATATGCCCAACTTATGTCGGCACAACTGAAAGGGATCATTAAGGATGAAAAGAAGACCGACCCAGGACCAACAGCGGTTCAGGATCAAGTGGATGGCAAGGAGGCCTACTATCTAGATAATTCCGGTGCAGTCTTGAGCACTGTTCTCAACACAATCAACAACGAATTTCAACATCAGTGTCTTGATGGCGCTGTCAGGCAGCTGAATGCCCATCCTATTCGCCAATCAACAGATGACCATGTTCCAGGCCACAAATATTCAATTGCAGGCCTGCCAAGAACAAAGATTCTGGTGCACCAGGTTTGGGCCATCTGGTTCATCGTGAGGAGATGGGTTTGGGATGCTGATATGCCAGGAGCACTGGTGGTGGATGAAATGGGTTTTTGAAAGACTTTCACCTCGGTTGCAGCGGCAATGCTTTGCAAATTGGTGACTAAGAAAGTTGTAATGGGGTTGCCACTGTTCATTGTATGGGGGAATACCCTTGGAGAGTGGGTGGTATTGGCACACAACGACTTTCCTGGTATTGTCGGTGAAGAACAGGAGTGGTATCCGCTCCAGAGATTGAATTTGGTGACCCGCCGCTTGTTGGAGATACAGAAAACACCACCTCACGGGCATCCCGCACTTATATCCGCCCATAGACCAATCTTGGGGATCACAATGCCCAGAGTGGCAGAGACCATCAAGACTGTCATCAACGAGGTGACACTTGGAACCGATTGCAATGTCATCAACTTGTTGCACGGCGAAAATGCGAATCTGGCCCACGAGGATCAGAACGCCAGTATTCACGAGCGGGAAAACTGATGGATTATCCACCTTGTGGCATATATTACCTTCACATCTAGAGCGAAGCTATCAAGCAATGGCCAACTCTTACACTGTACATGGGGTTTTGGAATTTTTGATGAGTCTCATTGGTACAAGACGAAAGATAGTGTGGCCTGGCAAATTGCGACGAATGTGAGAATTGGATTCAAACTTCAAGTCACTGCAACGCCAGGATTCCATTCACTCTATGACTGCTGCAATCAGGCGATGTGGCTGTTTTCAGGTGTGCCTGAAGATCCAGAGGATGATACTGCGATGGCAATGCATGGCGCCGATGCACTGTATTCTCTAGTGTTGAGTTTGATGCATGCCATCCGGACTCAAGACCTGGACGCTCAACAGCATGCGGCACACCGGATGGTCGAAATTGCAAAGCCCTGGACAATAAAGAGGTGGTCAGAATTGATACTTGCGAATGGGAAATGGCTGGTTTGGATACCAACAGAGAATGCACACCTTGTTGATATTGAATGCACTGAGCAGAAGCAAGCTAAACTGAAGAGTGTTGTGGAGAGATATAGATCACGGGGAGCTTCAGGAGCGTGGAGGGTACATAGATGCTGGCTGGCATGCTTCTCATTGGTATTGGGAGACATCGAGGATCGGAATGCGGTTTCTGGACAATGGTATGATGAATGGCTACTCGATCCTTGGATGTATTCTGCGATCTGCCGATGGCTGAAAGGGTGATTTCTGCCAATGTTTGTCAATGCGCCTGCGACGTATCCTGAACCTGACGAAGATGAAGCACCATACGAGGCACTGCGGCACGAACCTGAAAGTAATAAATGCCCTTTGCCTCGTGCACCTCCTCCTCAAAAGGCGGTGCTATCTTGTCCTCTGCCTGGCCAAGTTCTTCATTTGAAGTGGTGGCTCATAAAGTTTTTTGCGGATCATCGGGATTTTTTCTACATGTACTCGGAAATGGGCAACGATGAGTGCACAGCAATGCAGCTCACATTCCAAGATTCACCAAATCCCTCTGTGTTTGTAACTACACTCACAGTGGGTGGGACAGGCCTCAATCTCACAGCAGCAAACCATACGGTAATGACTCAGATGTTCTGGGTATTGAATGAGCAGCAGCAAGCATTTGCACGGGTTGTCCAACTGCGGCAAAATAGATTTTCACATACATGGCTATTGAACACTGGACCCAATGGTTGTGATAACAGAGCGAGTGATCTCCACCAGCTGTCTGGAGTGGCTCAAATGAGAGTCCTGCATGGTCTGATGAGCCAATCAAACATCATGATGTCGATGATATACCAGATTCTGGAGTGTCATCAGGACCATACACAGAGGCTTACGGAGGAAGGAGACTTCGTGCCTTCAGATGGTGAGGATGAACGATGATGATCAGGGCAGTAAAATCAACGTACGCAGCTTTGGACATTCAACTAACACAATCTCACCAACTGATGCAAAATAGTCAAATGGTATGGAGAATAAAGCGCAAGTAAGGAGTCAAGGAGTATAGCTTAGAGTTCAATTCCATTTCGTGATACTTGTTTATAGTGATGAATATGAGATGAAGTCGATGGAAAACAGATATCTGGTAAACCGAATCATTGCCTGATTTGGATGAACCAATATGTGATGAAAAGAAGGTGCGCCAATGTGATGGTGGACTAAGTCAAATTCCGCAGTGTCGTATATTCTCTTGGGAGAATCTGTCGAAGCTGCAGTGACTGTGCATCCTCATCCAATACTTTCCGTATGGAATTGTGATACCGAAATCTGTGATCAAGATTCAAGTTTTCAGGTGCGCCTGAACTTCCAAGTTTGATTCCAATTATTGGATTCTGGTCCATTCCAGGCGCACCGGATACTACAGTAACAAAAGACTTCGGAATATTCACTGAATCAACAATGTTGAATGTTTTACAGTCAATTGCAAATGCTAATCGCTGTCAACTTCTCGACTCACTGGAGACAGATCCATGACCGGATATCTCGAATCATGCAGGGATAGAAAGAGGGTTTAAGCGATATGGAGTTGATGAATCGTATTCTAATACACAGCTCGTGTATTCCAGTCTTACCCGTAGAACTCCACCGAGCATTTCCTCCCTCAGGAAAGAAGTTGAGGCACACCTCAAAGGCACTATTTTGTCGAGTTTTATGGTCTCAGATTTGACACCGCATGCATATTCCATTCAACGGCCAATTATGTCATGCCACCTCTCATTGTCAACCAATGATCCCATTCCACTGCATGCCCCTGAACGATTCATTTCGCTCTATTCCAAGCATATTTCCTTCCTTCCTGAATCCTTTGAATCCGTGGCAGCCAGCACACACAGAGTGTCATCTTTCAGCCATGACAGTTTTAGGTGCAGGTGCAGCTCATCCCGCTCAGCCTAAGCTAATATCTGAATCCATGATTAATCGGTATGTGAAGGCTGCTGCATAAATGCCATAAATGTCATGCTCCGTCTGAACCTATCCTTTGGAGGAAGGTGTCCTCAAGATGCTTACCGTAGATGCACAGCCCTGGGCGATAAGTAACCAAACTTAATTGGATTTTGAATAAGATGTATGTTCAGACCAAGACATTTCCAAGATCCTAAAATAGGTTCTGTCGTTCGGGCTCCATAATCGAGCTGCAGCTTTATGAGAGTGAACCTCAAACGCTAGTTTCTGCTCAGCAATTCTGCAGATGACTGGCAACTCCCGCTCACTTGTATACCACACTTCCTCAAATAGGCCGAAATTCACAATGCTTCTTATACAGACTTAACTACATTTTGACTAACTTGTAAGTTTGGGCTGCCAAAAAACCGTATCTTAAAATAGATTATGTGAACCGATTTCCATCAAAAGAGCTCAAAGAGATAGAATCTGAATGCCAGTCTCTCCTCAGCGGCTCAATCACTGACCAGCAAGCTTCCGCCCACCACATATTTTGAACGCCTGGAGTTCATGACAAATCATAAACACACTATATATCTGATTTCCACCAACGTCCAATCCCATGAATGCATGAAGAACAAATCGTGACGAAACCTGGATTTAAAAAAAGGCAGTTTCTGAGAGTACAAGTAATTGTCGAAGTTAGGTGAGCCTACAATCCCAGCCATTACATGAGATTGTATCCTGCATGCCAATTCAATGCTCGCTGAACCTCAATTGGCAGGAACTGCATGCTGTTATTCGTCTTTCTGCTGTCAGATGAAGCCTCATGACACATTCATATTGTTCTTATGCACTGCTTTGAACCGAAATATTTATGTTGAGTCAACATTGTAGCATTGAGACTCATAATGAGTTTGTGATCAAATGATGCGGTGTTTACAAGATAGTATGGTAATGTGAGTGACTATTTATGACCCGTGCGCTAGCAATCTTGGCAATGACGCGAACTGGAAATGATGAGATTACCTATGAATCTTTATCATACCTTCACCGTTCTTTCTCTATGTTGGATCTCTCCTTTGTACACCCACATTCTCCCTCTTCTCTTACACTGACTGCATACATATTATGATTCAGCAGACTCGGACTGCTGAATGTGAGGTTCTGCACACGACATTGCCCAGTCCACCGCTAACTTTGCTACAGAATCCTAATACAACAGAAATATTGTGAAAATAGGGTGTCCTTCCGACTGGTATACCGCATTCGGAGATTCATAGTTATCCAATATCAGCAACACACTCAGCTTGAACCGATGTCACTTCAACTGTTGCCACTCACCAAGGTCCCAACTGTATCCTCCATCTACATTCTGCAAGACTCTTCAACACACTGACAATTCTGTGCCACGCTGTCACCACTCAGATGCTTGAACTAGAGGCATACTGAACTACCTTCGGCGGAGTCATATGCAGGGGTGATCATGATCACCCCATTTCTCATTTTGCCATATGCCCGGCCCTGAGAGTCAGGTAGTGATACAACCATGTCAATGTCTCGAGTTCTTCAGGTGCGTCTGGTTCAATTCTAGGTATGTTGGCTTGAACCAACCTCCAATTCATGCATCAATAGCATCCGTGGATACAAGTGCTAACATTCGGGAATTGGAGGCATGAAGAATCCATCCAATCCGGTGCACCTGAAGCTCCCTAACTCCCAACAAAGATCAAGCATCAAGAATATATAAATATTAACTGCCAAGATATCTTCAGGACTCTTTCCAGGCATGCCTCGAAATCGCATCCTGCTCGGCCGAGCGTTGCTTTTTCCAGGCATGCCTCAAATTGTGTCCCCCTCGCCCGCAGGTTACTTTGTTGATACATTTTCTCATTATTCTGTGACGCTTCGTACTATATTGATCTTTATATACATCTGTCTACATTCCCCAACTTCACTTCATCCAACATTGAACCTACGGCCAGACAGGTGAGGAATCACTATTCACAGAAGAATCAAGAAGACCACCTTGAGAGAGCCCATGCACATGCAGTACAGAAGACAGCCAATCTTCATTGCTGATCAAATGTTTGAACTTCCAACCCAGCCTTCGAGTATACTGTTGGATCTAGCTAATGTCCACGCTATGATTCTGATGAAGCAGGATGATGACGATACTGATCGGGAGATCAGCGAGCACAAAAGTGAAGACCCTGGAGAGTCCACCTCGTCATCTGATATCGAAGTAGAAGATTCGGACAACCAGCAGGAGGTCCAAAATCCAGACCGGACGCACTGTGATTAGACAATACGAACTAGAAGGGTTCCACTGCCAAAGAACCGGACCTGTGCAGATATTGTCTTTGCACGCACTTCACTTCCAAATCTGCGACATCCAGCTGGGTCCCTAGCACCACCATCGCTCCAACCCCAAATGTCCACCATCAACATGTCCCGCAAGTCTGATATTGTACAGGCGCTCCCGCTTCCCAAGGCTGGTGGCGTCCAGAATGTTCCTCAACCAAATGGCTGGTGGCGGTGATCACAACGTTCCCCACCACCACAAGGCGAGTTTTGAGGTTGCGAAATGGTTCGTAGAGGCGATTTTATTCACAAAGACTCCCTGGCCAATCAGTTCCGATGAGAAGTACTCGATGGTTGACGAAGCTTGGCAACTAGCTATTGAAGCTCAGGATTGTCAGCAGGCATTAGCAGGTGCTCCGGTAGGTGCACCATCTGTGTGGCAATTGCGTGGTGGTCCATCTCTTAAAATCGATCTGCTGACCTGAGAAGCTGTCATTGTTTACTCTGATTTCTGTTCCTCGTTTGGACTTATGATGATACTAAACCTCGAAACATACAGAGTCCAAACTAAAAATAAGTACCATTTGGGGGCATTTGGCAGATAGAGCGCGTCAAACTATTGTCCGCAGTTACTAGTTGGACCTAGGATCTGACACTGCGCTTTGCAAACAGGTTAAGGAGCTTCAGTTCGACAATGCTTATCTCTCAAACGTCATTGATGATAAGAAATCATGGTCCACACGGATGGAAGTGCTTGACTTAATCTACCATCAGTTTGACTTCACCGCCGATATTCTGGGGCAACAACCAACCACATTGCAATTCTTTCAACCTCTCACACCGCAGACACTAGCGCTTGTGGCCACAGCTATTGATTGTGCGCTGTCTGAGTATGCCACAGGAAAGAAGGTTACAGTTATGTTTTCTCAAGAAGAATATCGAGGTTAATTTTGCCCTTCCACGGTGATAGTTTGTATTACTGCAGAAGCCATTTCACTCATAACAATTACACATGGTGGGGCTGCTTCATACCCCCCCCCCCCCCCAATGGTACTCCTCCGCAATGACAGTCATTCCTCAATCCTGGTCAGCACTCCTCAGTCTGGATTGGCGCTTCGATATTTCATTCAGTGCTCCATACTGCCTTGTCTGTTGACTCATCCCCTCTAGGATGGGTGCTCCTCAATCCCCTCCACGACCTTGAATAGGAGCGCCTCTATGGCGTTGCAGACACTGTACCTCTCACCCGTTTGGGCGCGGCTCAGCATACATGGGCTGCTTCTCTGGATATGGGCTCCATAATCCCCATCGGCGCTCCTTGGCCTCGATTTTCACGCATCAATTTCATTCTGCGCTCCTCAATCCCCGTCGGAGCTCCTTGGCCTCGATTTTTGCCCCTCAAAATTATTCTGCGCTCCTCCTCACCATCAGCACTCCCCTTGCCCACATCGAACTCCACATCAGGCACTCCTCCTTGCCTGGTGGCGCAACTTGTTTTCCCCAGAATTCATCATATTTACCTTTCAAACTCCATCTTGATTCACCACTGGCTAACCTCAATTACAACCTTTTCCATATCACAAATCGAGCCAAACGACATTGGAATTAAATCTCACTCACTCGCCAGGCCCTGAATCATTCGGAATACAAGGAGTGCCTCCAGCTTCTTTGAGGCGTTGATGAATTATGTGTTCCTGCGTGTGTCGGCCTTGATCAGATAGGAGCGCCGGCGACAAGTCTGGAATCACCTTGAATCACAGTGCAGCAGGTTGGGAAAAACAAAATCTTCTTTGGGAACGCTGCTGGTGCACCTGGAAATCAGAGCTACTATTTATCGTTCAACAATTTCTAAAACTCATGTATTCAGTTTGTATTCTCATCTACATCAGCAAAATGTATTTTATTCACTGGAAGCCTCCAGGATGGTCTGAGAGGATGTGGAGTGTAAACTTAGATGCGTCAATTGCAGGAGAGTATGAGACCCTTGGAGGGCATTCCTGCCGGCCTTCACAGTAACTGGGTGTGCTGACAACAAACCTGGGAGCACCGAGGAGCGCTGGCGACGAACTTCTGAGCACCAGCGACAAACATGAGAGCGCCGGCGACAAACCTGGGATCACCGGCGACCAACCTGGGAGCACCGGCGCCAAGTCAGGGAGCGCCTCGAATCACTCTAGAGCAGTCTGGGAAAAACATCTCGTTTGGCAACGCTGCTGGTGGGCCTGGAAATCAGAGCTACTCCTTATCGTTCAACAATTTTTAAAACTCATGTATTCAGTGTGTATTCTATTATAGGTATCTATATCGCTACCCATCAACACACGGTATATCTGGACTGCCTGCAGGCGGTGCTTGAGAGCAAATCGAGGTGCGCCGGAACATGAGGATAGAGTGAACACAGAGATACACTCCGAGACCGTGATCGTGCGAGTATGGAGATGCGCTTGGAGGTGGTAATCGAGCTTATTTGGAGATACACATGGAGGCCGTAATCGAGTGAAATTAGAGATGCACTTGGAGACCATAATCAAGCGAATTTAGACATGCACTTGGAGGCCGTGATCGAGCGAGTTTGGAGACCGCAATTGAGCTAGGTGGGTGATGCACTTCGAGGCCGTAATCGAGCATACTTGGAGATACACTTGGAGGCCATAATCGAGTGAACTTAGAGATGCACTCCGAGATCATGATCAAGCGAGTGTGTAGATGCAGTTGGCGGCCATGATCGTGCGAACATGGAAGCCACAATCCAGCGAGTGTGCACGGGAACTGGGCGGCAGTCGATGGACAGCGTGCCGGATCCTGGTACCACTTTCATTAGTTAGTTAACTCGCAACTGTGGGAATGTGACAAGCCAACTTTACCTTTGAGCTCCCATGGAGAGCTGGCTGATTCCAGTCGATCTTGTTGAGAGGCACGCCAGAAGCTGATGCTACAGTCAGGGGTCAACTTGTTATCATGAGAATGAAGGGAAGACAATCAATCTTGGGTGGATGCTGGACTCGATGTATGCTGTACTCGGTATATGTTGTACTCGGTGTATGTTGTACTTGGTGTCAACTGATGATCATGACAGGGAGAGAGAGTGTGTAATGACCTAACTTTGTGTTCTGCGATGATGGTAGAGTTGTGGACGAGAAAGAGAGAGATGGGGGATGAAGATGAGAACGATGTGGACGATACGAGGGCATATGAGAAATCAGGGGTACAACTGGCCTGATTGGGATTAGAAGACCGTGTATTGGTGAAATTACAGGCTGGATCAGGACTCGTACCTGCTTCATCGTGGATTGTAAATTGACTGGCACACAGTATTCTCTTAAGTCCCAGTTTCTCATGATGATTCCCCCCATACCCTCTCATCTCTCTCTTTCTTGTCCCCAACCGTACCATCACCTAAGAACATGAAGTTGAGTCATCGCTCTCTATCCCTCCATTTCATGATCAAGAGTCAACACCGAGTACAGAATACACCAAGTACAGCATACACCAAGTACAGCATACACCAAGTACAGCATACACCGAGTACAGCATACACCGAGTACAGCATACACCCAGTACAGCATTCACCGAGTACATTACACACCGCGTACTGCATTCCAAGATCGACTGTCTCCCGCTCCCAGCCAGTCTCTCATCTCTCGGCACACCATGTTGTACTCCATTCTCTACATTTGCACAATGACAAGTTAACCACTGAATAGAGTCTCAGCTCCCGTCGTGCCTCCCTCCAGAACTACCGCCTCCAGATTGACCGCCTCCTAGTACTCCTTCAATCTTGCTCGATCATGGCCTCCAAGTGCATCTTCAAACTTGCTCGATCACAGCCTCCATGTGTATCTCTCAACTCGCAGGATTACGGCCTCTATGTTTGCACTATCACGGCCTCCAAGTGCATCTCCAAACTGGCTCGATCACGGCCTCCAAGTGTATCTCAAACCTCGCTCGATTACGGCCTCCGAGTTAGTCTCCAAACTTGCTCAGTTACGGTCTCCAAACTTGCTCAATGACGGACTTCAAGTGTATCTCCAAACTCATTCAACTATGGCCTCCAAGTTCACAAAATCATGGCCTCCAAGTGCATCTACACACTCGCTCAGTCACAATCTCGGAGTGCATCTCTAAGTTCACTCGAACACGGCCTCCAAGTGTATCTCCAAACTCGCTCGATTACGGCCTCGCGATCCATCTTCATGTTCACTGGATCACTGTCTGGTGAAACGGTGGAGCTAGAAGCCAGACAGCCCATCATCAACACTCCGCCCTACCTCGCATGGTATCCGAAGGGAATTCGTGTAAAAGCATGGTGCTAGCTCGAGGAGCGCACGAAGAGGGTGAGAGCATATGAAGGGATACCCGGCTAGGATGAACCACCCATATTGTGTGGATCTACGAAAGCTCGGCAAGAGTGCATGAGTCCAAGAGCTTGGAAAGATAGAGTGTGTATTTCATATATTGAGATGATGTCTATATACCCCGGGGTATTCCAAATATATACTTCCTGTTGCTCAGTCCATCTCCATTATCCCTGTATCTCCGTATGTTTATATATAGAGAGACCTACATAATACATGCCATATTATGATGTAGTGAATCTTGTGACTGTAACAGACCAATATGATTGATGAAATGCCTTGTGGTGATGGAACTGTAAGAACCACTGGTGTGAGAATACGGCACCAAGTCTCCCGCAGAGTTTGTACTGAGGTCTTAGCTGCTCTCGATGCCCGCCACAGACCTGCGCAGCAGCTCCAAAATTCGACTATCCTAATAGTCAAGTTTGGTAGAATCCTGAATGCTATTCCATCACTGCAGGTGCTTTCAGGAGCACATGAGAATGCTCTTGCAGAGTCTGAGAGCACTTTACAAAGCTCCAGGGGGGGCTGGGAGCATCAAGAAGAACTTGGAAGCACTGGCGTGGGCTACCGGAGTGTCTGGGAGGTTTGCATATGGCTCCCGGACCGAATTTCATTTTTGCTGATGTATATATCTATAGATCTATATAGCTACCCAACTACACACTGTATATCTGGATTGGCTGCAGGCTGTGCTGGAGAGCAATTCGAGGTGAGCGTGAAAATGATGATCTAGTGAACTCAGCAATACACTCTGAGCCCGTGACTGAGCGAGGTTGGAGACTCACAAGGTGGCCGTGATCGAGCGAGTTTGGAGAGGCGCTTGGAGGCAGGAATCATGGAAGTGTGTAGATGCACGTGGAGGCCTTGATCATGCGAACCTCGAGGCCGTAATCGAGCGAGTTTGGACCTACACATGGAGGCCATAATTCAGCCAGTTTGGAGATATGCACTTCGAGGCCACGATGGTGCGAAGTTGGAAGGTGTAATCGAGCGAGTTTGGAGATACACTTGGAGGCCGTATTTGAGTGACTTTGGAGATGCACTTGGAGGCCGTAATTGAGTGAGTTTGGACGAGTACTGGGAGGCAGTCGATGTACGGCGCGCCGGGTGCTGAAACTCCGCTCATCTGTTAGTCAACTAGCAACCGTGGGAATGTGACAAGGTGACTTTACCATTGAGCTCTCATGGAGAGCTGGCTGATGGCGGTCAATCGTGTGTGGAGGCACGCCAGAAGCTGAAGCTACATTCATGGGTTAACTCTTAATCATGAGAATGAAGGGAAGACGAACAATTTTGGGTGTATGCTGTACTCAGTGTCAACTCATGATCATGATATGGAGAGATAGAGAGGGATGACTTAAGTTTGTGTTCTGCGATGATAGTAGAGTTGTGGATGAGAACGAGAGAGATAGGGGATGAAGATGAGAACAATGTGGAGGATTACAAGCGGATATGAGATATCAGGGGTACGACTTGCCAGATTTGGTTGGGAATACCTCATATCGGTGTAATTACGCATCTGATCAGGACTTGTCCCTGCCATATTGGGGAAGGTCAACTGACTCGCACCCGAAATTCTCTTAAGTCCCAGTTTCTCATGATAATTCCCCCCATACCCTCTCATCTCTCTCTTTCTTGTCCTCAATTTTACCATCACCTAAGAACACGAAGTTAAGTCATCCCTCTCTATCTCTCAATCCCATGATCAAGAGTTAACACCGAGTACAGCATACACCAAGTACAGCATACACTGAGTACTGCATACAGCGCGTACTGCATCATCCCCAGATCGACTTTCTCCCGCTCCCAGCCAGACTCTCATCTCTCAGCAGACCATGTTGTAATCAATTCTCTACATTCGCAAAATTACAAGTTAACCAATGAATTGAGTCTCAGCTCACATCGCGCCTCCCTCCCGAACTACCGCCTCCAGGGTGACCGCCTCCTAGTACTCGTCCAATCTCGCTTGGTCATGGCCTCCGAGTGCATCAACACACTCGCTCGATCACGGGCTCCAAGTGCATCTCCAAACTCGCTCGATTATGGTCTCCAAGTGCATCACCAAACTCACTTGATTACAGCCTTCAAGTGTATCTCTGAACTCACACCATTCCGGCCTCCAGGTTCGCACAATCACGGCCTCCAAGTACATCTCCAAACGAGCTCGATTACAGCCTCCAAGTGGATCTCCAAACTCGCTAAATTACAGCCTGCAAGTGTACGCCCAAACTGGCTCGATTACGGCCGCCGAGTGCATATCCAAGTTCACTCTATCACGGTGTGTTGAAACGGTGAAGCTAGAAGACAGAAAGCCCAACATCAACACTCCGCAGCTCCTTGCATGGTATCAGAAGGGAATTCGTGACAAAGATCCTTTGTAGCTCGAGGAGTGTCGGAAGAGAGTGACAGGATATCGAGGGATACCTGGCCAAGATGAGCCACACAAATTGTGTGGATCTACGAAAGCTCGGCAATACTGCATGAGACCCAAAGCTCGGAAGAATACAGTGTGTATTTCATACAATGAGATGATGTCTATCTACCACGGGGTCTCCCAATGATATACTGTGTGTCGCTGAGTCCATCTCCGTTATCCCTGTATCTCCGTATGTATGTACGTAGAGAGACTTAGATAATACTTGCCATATTATGATGTAGTGAATCTTGTGGCTGTAACAAAGACCAATATGATTGATGAAATGCCTTGTGGTTATGGAACCCTGACAACCACTGGTATGAGAATACGGCACCAAGTCTCAGCTGCTCTAGATATCTCCCGCAGACCTGTGCAGAGGTCTCAGCCGCTCCAAAATTTGACCATCCTAATAGTCAAATCTCGTAGCATCCTGACTGCACCTCCATTACTGCAGGTGCTTTCAGGAACACGTGAGAATGCTCTTGCAGAGTCTGAGAGCACTTTGCAAAGCTCCAGGGGGGGCAGGGAGAATCTGGAAGTACTTAGAAGCACTGGCGAGGGCTACCGGAGTGTTTGGGAGGTTTGTGTATGCCTTCTGGACCGAATTACATTTTGCTGACATGGGTTATTGTTTCGGTTTTACCTTCTTTCATTTTTGAATCACTCATCATTTTCTTTAGTTCTCCTTCATGTTGCGATGCGAACAATTCAATGTTCAATGAGACGCTGGGCACTGCAGTATGATTTTGATGTCGATAATGAACAATAATCTATGCATCATACGTTGGGGGGGTATTCCTATTGCTTGTGTACATCTGGAGAATCTCCGATAAAGTCTGCAGTCCTTCAAATGAATATTCATAAGATTCCAGGCATCTCTCAGAGTTAGAATGGGATTCCCACATTGGTTGGGCGACAGACCCAGGTGCTCCCTAATGTTTCACAACTGCTCCCATTGTTCTCCCCTCCCAGTCATCAGAGATCGCACATACTCCAAAGGCCGGCCAGAATGCCCTCCTAGGCTCTGATTCTCTCCTATAATTGATGCTTCCAAGTTTACACTCCGCCTCCTCTCACACACTGCTGGAGGCTCCCAGTGACTACAATACATTGTACTGATGAAACGGTTGGGCCCCCGCCGCGGCACTACTTGTGTTTTGTGATAGACTTGCCGTTCGGGCCAACCTCTGGTTCCTGGTGCATGCAAGTGCTGGCGTAGCTTAGGAAGTCCTCCCAGCCCCACTCCAAGAGGCCTGTATCTCTCCCGATGCTGTGACCAGGTTGAAATGAGATTGGGAGTCACTACCAATCAATAGTGGTGACCATGTCTCCACTTTTAGCGAAAGTTTCCGAGTGATTCAACACCTGCTGGTGCCTCATGCGCCACTCTCCGACAAACGCCTTCGCGACTCATACCAGTTCAATCCTGAGAGTTACCCAGAAGGGTCCAAGGTTTTGGTTGAGAAATTGGGAAGTCAGCCTGCAGTGTCGCTCAACGAAGTTGTGCAGCACATCTCTCAACTGTATGCCATGCCTAACTCACAAAACGAACCGATGCAAGTCACTTTCACAAGACTGGCAGACAAACAGACAGCCGGTGGTGCCGGAGGAAACAATGACTGGTGCTGTTACACTTGGGGAGCAGTGGGCCACCCCGCCCGCACCTGCTGAATTCCGGAGCAGGTCCTGGCCGCATGGAAAGATAACAACCTGGCTGCCAACAAATGCACCCAGATGAATCAGAAGAAGACCGAGGAGAGGCACAGGGGTTCTTGTGGCGGTGGAAAGAAAGGCGGCTACAGAGGCGGGGGTGGAGCAACACAACACAGCGTCCATTTTGCTCAGACATCAGGAGTAGAGAATGACCATGCCAAGCTGCCTAAGGTGGAAGAATTATCCGACAGGGCAAGCGATGATTCAGATGATTCAGATGATTCGGGCTCAGGAAATGGTGATGCAAGCTATTAGCTGTGAATCGACTCCCCAAAATTGAAACTACTACTGTGTCAACAAGGAAAAGTTTACTTTTAATCATCATCTCCGAGTCAGTGATAGCAATACCTTAGATTTTCTCTGTTTCGACTGCAAGCTTCAGTACAAAAAGCACAATGGCCCATATAGCCATTGAACAGCCAAAACAGCGAAAGGCGTCAGGGCATCAGAGAATTATGTAAGGAGAGGCTGTGGAATAGATAAAGAAGAAAGGTGCGGTGTTGGAAGAGAGAGATGGCAGTTGCATGATAGTGGACACGGTGAATGATAAGGTGGAATACGGTTTCGGGAGACGGCAACAGGTGCGCCTGCAACTCGAACTGTGGGATGATGGATACACATTTGAGGGGTGGTTCACAGTGTCCGATGTGAAAGGATTTGACATGTTCCTCAGGAAGCGCTGGGTGCACAATATAAATTGAACTAATCATATTGATCACGGATACATGAAATAAGGATAACTCACGGCAGCATCAGAGTGGACGCCAGAGCAATGGCAGCGGGAATCCTTCACCTTCGTGGCGTTTGGCCTGACCGCGCACCAGACGACGACACCGTCAAATATGCAGCCCACTCTATGGGAATCGAAATTATTGGCAAGAAACAACTCTGTGACATGGATCATAGAGTTTTTGCCAGGGTGTTCATGGTTAGAGTGCAGTACGACGAGTCTGAGTCAGCGCAGGCACCAGACCAATTCCAATGGATGCTTCAGGACTTTGAGAATTGTGCTTTTATCGCAGAGCCAATGTATGACACCATGCGGAGTAAACCGCAATTTTAACACGACATATCACCAGTAGATGACACAAACGCCTCATTTCAACCACCATACTGCTTGTCTCCCAAAGCAGACGCGGAGTAAGAATGACAATTGGAGATGGCTTTACACAATGGCTGGATAAGGCCGAGCAGTAGCCATTATGGCTCACCTGTCTTATGTGTACCTAAGACAGATGGTGAATTGCACATGTGCATCAATTATCGGGCAGTTAACCGCATCACCAGGATTGATCGATACCCAATACATTACTTCGATGAGCTTGTCCATCGTGTGGGGGGTTCGAACTTCTCCACAAAGATATATTCAGCCTTAGGTTAACATCAAATTCGAATATGCGCTGGTAATCATCAAAAAACTGCTTTGTCAACCAAATATAGGCTGAATGAGTGGACGGTGCTTCCATGTGGACTGGCCACAATACCTAGTCAATTCATGCGAGTGATGAACTGCCTGCTGGCATCCGATTCCAGGCAACATACATTGGTTGCCGTTTATGCTGAAGATGTATTAATCCATAGTTTGATGAGAGAGGAGCATCTAGATCACGTACAGATTGTGCTGGACCATTTGCAGAAAGCTGACTTGGAACTGAGCAGGTCAAAATACGAATGGTTTCGGGATGAGATTGAATTTAGTGGGTCTCAGATCAACGAGGAAGTGGTGCATACATTGGAGTCAAAGACACTTGCAATAACCGAATGACCCCAGCCCGGAAACATCAAAGAAGTCCGTGGTCTTCCCGGTCTAATGGGACATTACAGCTAGTTCATATGACACTATGCACATATCGCCTTGGCCTTATATGGGATGAGCGAAATGAGTAAGAAAGTGAAAATGGGCGGCCGCCGCAGTGAGCCACGGCTCAATGACGTGGGTACAGCGGAATTTGTTTGGAATGGGGAGGCAGAGGAGGTTTTCGAAACTGTGAAAGATGACAGTTGAAAGCCTCCCGTGCAGGCACTACTGGAGGAAGGGGGTGAGTAGGTGCCACATTCTGACGCGGGCAAAGGTGCAGTCGGAGCAACCTTATCACTGAAGCGACAAGATTGAGAGACCAGCGTCATTGCCTTTTGGAGCAGGAAGGTTGTGAGTGCAGAGACGTGATACCGTACATACGTCCGAGAACTTCTAGCAATTTGTGACACAGTTGTGAACTGGCACTACTATCTCCATTCAGACAGAAATTTGATGGTCCTTATGGACCATGCCTCTTGAAGACACATAATGACTCAACCTCGACTCACAGCACGACAAATGGGTCACTTAGCAAGCTTATAAAATTATACATACAATATCCGGTGCATCCCAGGCACAAAGCACCAGGCGGCTGACGCACTGCCGAGAGGTTCCGACTTTCGGCGGGAACGCTGTCAAGTCTCCCAGTGTCGACTCACACAGTTGGTAGTTCAGGACTCGACAGAGTGGTTACGAGAAGTTCCCGCTGAGACAAAGGACGACAGTTGGAGTAAAGATATTGTACAGCTACTGGTGTCCAAGGATAGCCAAGAACACCCGCTGAAGGCATCCACTTTGGCCACGGTAAGAAAGATATAGGTTCACAGCCACAGTTTCTCCCTGAACGACGGCCTGGTTTACCTAGACTCCCAGACACAGAACCCTGCAGGACATGATGACGAGCCACAACGGTTCTACATTCCTACACCCCGAAGAAACAGAATCATCCGAGATACACATAATTCTGTGGTGGGAGGCCATGTCGGAGCAGCAACAAGATATATGGCAGAGAGACCGCGCTTCTTCCGGCCAGGAATGTGGAAAGGAGTGGAAGCTATTTCAAAAGGCTGGGACACATGCGCGAGAGTTAATCCAAGGGCAAGGAAAGTGTTGGGCATGCTGAAACCACTACCAGTTGCACAAGGTCACTGGGAGCACGTAGGAGTGGATTCCATTACTGACGTGCCAACATCTTTCAGAGGAAATGATTGCATTGTGACTTTTGTGGACCATGACTCCAAACAAGCCCATTGGATGCCCTACACTAAGACCATCGATGCAGCCTATTTTGCACAGTTATTCTTCGAGGCCATCACACCACTTCACGGTGGACCTCGAGAGATTGTGAGCGACGGAGACACATGCTTTACGTCGGATTCTGGGCAGAAGTGAGGAAGAGATTACAGCCTAAGCTGCTCATGTCAACGGCGTTTCACCCACAAACAGATGGGCTGTCAGTGAACTCGAATAAGCACGGCACGTGGTATCTACACGCTTTCACCACTCATCATCGACACCAGTGGGACCCCATGCTTCAACTTGGGGAATATGCATACAACACGGCTACGCACTCATCGACCAATCGAAGCACGTGCTGATTGGATCAAGGATACACACAGTCTAATCAATTGGACGTCGTGGCGGGCGAACGGCAGCATGACGAAATGCGGAGCCTTGACAGTGCAGTGTTTGTTGCATGATTGTAATCCTCAATGCTGGACACCCCAGACCGCCTCGGTGAGGCATCGGACAGCCAGATGGCGGAAGCACACAGCAGCCGAAGGCCATGTACTCTTGAAGTGGGAGACTTCATGACGTTGAGGACTAAAGACCTGCCAAAAACTTACCCAAACCAGGACTTTTCTCGGCGGAAGCTGCAACACCTGTGGGCCTGATCCTACAAGATCATCAGGTTCCATGGGCCAAATGAAGTCGAATTTGAATTACCGGCAGATATGACGATCCATGATAAAGTAAACATCAGCAGACTCAAGCAGTACACCATGGATTGATCACAAGAAACGTCTCCTCCTCCTCCTCCCGTCCAAACTGTGAGGGATACAGATGGCGCCATTTGGTGTTTGTATGTCGTGGAAGCAATCATTTCGCAGAAGCGGATGCCAGTCGTCGATGGTGGCGACAAATATCGAATTTAATGTGACCGGTACAACGAGGAGGAAATGACCTGGTAACTAGCCGTCAATCTCTCACAAGGAAAGCGATTGTTTGATGACTCAAAAACACAACATGGATTGGGAGAAATGAAGGTGAAATGAAAATGGAAGAAATGTGGCTGTGGAGTCAATGGCCATGGAGTAAGTGGTTACAGTTTCTCGTGGAGTTGATCACAAGTGCGTTTATTCTTTTGTTTTCGAGAAGTACATCGAAATATTTTGGCGGGATGTAATGTGGAAAGAAAGGAAAGATCAATACATAGTGTGGCTCTGCGTAGCGCACAAGCCAGAAAGAGGAACCTGTGTATCGACGCAATTGGGTCGATCAGCGGGAGGATAGCCATCGTTCACTTAGACAGAGAATTGACTATTCTCACTTCATGCTACTACACGCAGCTGCAAATTGGACATTGAGATGATGAAATGAACTGGCTGGACGGTTGTTCAAGGATTTGCATTGTGGGTAGGTATTTCTCTGGCACTTTGGAGAGTGGACAGATTGGTAATAAGTTGGAGTTTTTTGGAGAGGTTTTGGGACTCTTTTTGGTGTTTTGTTTATTTTGTTATTACATTGGCCATAGTGATGCATGAAGGGCTCTGTTCAGAGTTCGCGATTTTGGGATTAATGGTTGAGCTACTTGTGGTTGAAAAAGGTCCAGTGGCAGCTATAGAACTCCTTGTATGGCTAGTATCTAATTGATAGTTTGGTATCTTTGCCCAACAGCAGTTAGCCCGAAAATTAGGGAAAGGAGAACTGTTTCCAGCTTGTTGGCATAATGATTTCTATCAAGAGCAGCAAATCAACAGTCCTGTGGCATGCTCATCACCTGCCATTCTTACTTCCGAGGTCCTGTCTATTCAAGGACTTGGCAGCGTGGATTGCGGGAGAGGCCAAGATTCTAAAATCGTCGACAAGATACGAAGACCCATCTCAACTATGCTTTTAACTATATCAAAATTCCTTTCCATTTCACAAAGTGTGAATTCATTGACTATGCATTCATTCATATTTCCCTTAGTCACTCATTTAATTTTTTCATACTTATCATTGGCCGCCTTTTTAAATCATGACCAGAAGGCGCTGTACTTCTCCTCCACCTCCAGCTCGATTCAGGACCAGGAGAAGGGGAAGCTCTATCAACAATGAGGATATCGATGACGATCTCAGGACGATACCTGACAATCACCTTGATAGTGGAGACGACAATTCGGAATCTGCTGACAAGCCACCTCACTGTCCTCCAGAGTGCAATGGGTCAGTGGCAATCAGAAGACTCTTTCAAGTCAACACTTTGAAAACAGATTGCAGCAAATCAATCAATTCCTATGCCGGTGTAACCCCTGTATCAAGAACATTGGGAGGTCTATCATTCTCGGAGGAGGATGATAAAGGACAGCCTGCGCCACTGGCATCCAGGAATGCATTAGATTGTGCATGCAATCCGATGAATTCGCCCGCCAATGTATATATTTACTATAGGATGGATCCAAACGAAGCCAGTGAGCAATTGGTTTCATCAAAGGCTTGAAATTTGTGGCGGTATGAGCCCTTGGTTGAAAACATGACAGGCCGACTCATTGGCGCAGAATATAATACTCACAAAACTCTTCCAAGCATTCCGGTGATGCTCATCGTACATGTGAAGCCATTAGCAATCAATTATGCAATGTTTATGAAACCCTTTGCCACAAATGCGGTGAAGACTGCCCAGATTTATAGTTGGTGGTATGAGGAAATCACCTGGATTGATCCAGCCCAGAGGAACTCAGACAGTCCACATGCCTATATTTCAGTGGTAGATGAAACATCTCGACAATTGTGTTCATTGCTGTCATTGCGTATCAGGCTCTGGCCAAGATTACTTGCTCTGGTGCAGTAATGATATACTGTTGCAACATTCGAATCGACTCTATTATCAGATTTCAAACAAAGCTGCCTACAGGGATCCGGAACCTGTTAGCCTGGCTATTGCCCATGGACAGGTTTACATACCCAACACACATTCGTGAGGTAAGTTCAAATTTCCGTCATGTTCAACATAAGCAAGAAGCGAAATCAGTTTCCGAAACCAGACCCCACACACTGACCTCAGCCAGGTATCCCAACATTATGAAATTGGCTGCAACTTGATTTTCAGAAATCAAGTTTCTGGAACCTTTATTACATCATGGAGATGACCAATTGCATCACTTGATATGTGAAATCTCTCTGCCGATCGCATGTTGCTTATTTTGTACTTGGAGAGTATTCTTACTGACCATGAACCCCTGCAACCTTATTTCATTCGCTCGAACTGTATTTGCAGACTGGTCATCATCACCATCACCATCACCATCACCATCACCATGACCATCACCCTGACAACCATTTCGACCCCTGAAGCTGTATTTTACTTTCTGCATCCTCTATTTGCATCACCGCCATCACCCGGACTTCAAAATATACTAATCTGCAATAGGAAGTCGAATCGCGACCGGCTTCTCTACTGCCGACCGTCATCGAGTACAAAATTATGCCAATCAACAGCGATCAATTCACTCGTAGGCCCGATCGATTTACATCGTCGACTACAACAAAGCAATTGGTAGGGTACGGCACCAATCCGACGAATTGCGTCGCATATCACCCTTCGATCGCAGTTTTGCCGTTTGTTCCCGCTCTGTCAGTATGCTATTGTAAACGAACACTATTGTGTGGTGGCCAACTATGGCCAGATGTCAGAATGGGTTCATTGGGTACATCAGCAAAATGTGAATTAGTCCGGAAGCCACACGCAGGGTTCGGTAATCACAAGGCATTTCATATATCGTATTCATCTTTCTTACAGTCACATGATTCACTACCTCATAATATGGCATGCAGTATTTAAGTATCTCGGTATATATACATACGGTCAATCTGGCCAGAGATGGTAGTCGAGCATAATCGGCACCACTTGGAGGCCATTGTGGTGATACGACAGAGCAAGATGGCAGTGGGCCCACCATCAACATTCCGCCACACCTCACCCAATATACAAATAGAATTTGTGTGAAAGAACGGTGCTTGCTTGAGTAGTCTAGGAAGAAAGTGAGAAGATATGATACTACCAGGCCGTGAGAATCAATGCAATTGCGTGGATCCACGAGATCTCGGAAAGAGCGAGTGAGACCCAAAGTTGAGAAAGAGAGAGTGTGTATTTTTGTAGTTTGATAAGATGAGGTGAAAATGATATGATGTCTATCTACCGTGGGGTCTCCCGAATTTGTACTCCCCATCGCCCAGTCCACCTCAGTTACCCCTGTATCTCAGTACACCCGCCGTCAGTAATTGACGATGTACTTGGAGGCTGTGATCGAGCGAGGTGAGAGATGGACTTGGAGGCCATGATCGAGCGGACTCAGAGATGTACTTGGAGGCCAGGACTGTGTGAAGTCAGAGATACACTCCGAGGCCGGGATCGAGCAAGTTAGGAGATGCACTTGCAGGCCGAGATTGAGTGATCCCACAGATGCACCTTGAGGCTGTGATCGAGAGATGGGAAACTTGGTGGGAGCAGGAGACTGTCGATCATCGGATGATGCTGTACTTGATGTATGCTGTACTTGGTGTTAACTCACGATCATGGCATGAAGCGATAGAGAGGGGAAACTTAACTTCGTGTTCTTAGGCGATGGTGGAGTCGAGCACAAGAAAGAGAGAGATCAGAGGAGATGTGGGAAATCATCATGAGAAACAAGGACTTGGGAGAATTTTGTGTGCAAGTCAATTTACCATCCCCGATATCACAGGTAGAAGTCCCGATCCGGCTGGTAATGACACCAATACAAGGTCTTCTAAACCCACTCAGGCAAGTCGTACCTCTGATTCCTCAGGTCTGCTCGTATCCTCCATATCGTTTTCATCTTCATTCCCCATCTCTTTCTTTCTTGTCCACACCTCTACCATCCTTGCAAGAACACAATGTTCAGTCATCCTACACTATCTCTCCATGCCATCATCATGAGTTAACACCGAGTGCAGCATACGCCGTGAGCAGCATACGCCGAGTGCAGCATATGCCTAAGATTGTTTGTCGTCACTTCATTCTCACCATTTCATAAGAGCTTCAAAGGTAAAGTCACCTTGTCACATTCCCATGGATTCGAGTTAACTAACCCATTAATAAAGTCTGAGCACCTGGCGCGGCTCCCATCGACCGCCTCGAGAACGACCACCTCCAAGTACTCCTCTACTCTCCCTCGATCATAGCGTGCTGCAAGTCAACCTCTAGATTCGCTGGATCCCAGCTCGGAGTGCATCTCTGAGTTCAATCGATCTCGGCCTCCAAGTGCATTCCCAAACTCGCTTGATCACAGCCTCCCAGTGCATGTCTGAGTTCACTCGATCTCGTTCTCCAAGTGCATCTCCAAACTGGCTCGATCATGGCCTCCAAGTGCATCTCAAAACCAGCTGGATCACGGCCTCAAAGTGCATCTCCAAACTTGCTCGGTCACAGCCTCCCGGTGCATCTCTGAGTTCACTCAACCTCGGACTCCAAGTGCATCTCCAAACTTGCTCGATCACAGCCTTAAACTTCATCTCCAAACTCACGCTATCACGGCCTCCCAGTGCATCTCTGAGATGACACAATCTCGGTCTCTAATCGCATCTCTAAACTCGCTCGATCACAGCCTCGCATTGTAACTCTGAGTTCCCTCGATCGTCATCTTCAGGCGCACCTCGAATTGCTCTCAATCACCCCCTGCTGCCAGTCCAGATATACCGTGTCTAGATAGGTAGCTATATAGATACATAGATACATAGATGAGAATACAAACTGAATGCATAAGTTTTGAATATCGTTGAACAATAAGTAGTAGCTATGATTTCCTGGCGCACCAGCAGCATTCCCAAAGATGATGTTTTTCCTAGACTGCTCTACAGTGATTCAACGTGCTCCCAGGTCCTCCCAGGTGCACCTGAAGGCCACTTCATCAGTCCAGTGAACTCTGGGAGAAGAATGTATACGACGCGACGCATTGCCAGGGCAACGGGAAACGTGTAATTCTCCATCAGGGTGTACGACGTGCTGTCAGAGCCGTCAGAGCTGTCCCGAACACCCGGGTTTTTCTGACGGAAACTAGAGTTGTCGCTGATGAAGTCCATCATTGGCATCCGATTTGCTGTTCTACTCCACCTCCAGCCTGGCTGACCCTATTCAAACTGTTGCAGATTTACTCTTATTGACTTGCTTGTAGGCCCAATTGATTTCTCTCGTCGGTTACATCAAGATGGTGCAAGGAGGCTAGGATACATCGATGATTATCTCTCGATTCGCGGCTCAACTGCATCTCCAGTCCCCAGGGCAGACCCCTTTAGAACATTTCCAGATCAACTGTGATTGCCATGCTGGTAAGCTCAATCGATCCGGCTTGTTGAGTACATTGAGGCGGTGTAAGGACGCTGCGGCACTTCCATGTTTCACTTTCGATTCGCTGTTCTTCTTCCTCCTCCACTTCCTTCAGGTCTGACCCATTTCGAACATTTGCAGATCAGCTCTGATTGACTCGCTGGTATACTCAATCGATTCGTCTCGTCCAGTCCATTAAGACCTTGCAAGGACGCTGGGGTACGTCTATTATTGACTGACAATTAGCTGCTCCTCTCCTCCTCCTCCTCCTGCTCCTCCTCCTGCCGGGCTGACCCCCTTCGATCGTTGGTAGATCAACTCCGACTGAATTACCAAAAGCCGCCATCGATTCGGCTCGTCGAGTACATCAAGATGGTTCAATGATGCTGGGGTATGTCCAATATTGACTCTCAATTCGCTACTCTACTCCTTCTCCTCCTCCTGCTCCTCACCACCACCACCAGTCAGCCTGGCAGAGGACTGAGCAACAGCGGGTGTACGAAGATATAGGGATGATGGGGATGGACTGCGCGAAGGGGGCGTACGGAGATACAGAGGTAACTCATCTTATCATTGTACAACGAATTACACACTCAATCTTTCCGTGCTGTGCTCTCACTTGCTCCGGCTGAGATTTTGTAGATCCACACAATTGAGTGGATCCTCGCGGCCGGGTAGTATCATACCTTCTCACCCACTTCCCACGCTCCTCGAGCAACAGCTGTTATTTCTCATGAATTCCTTTTGAATGCCTCCAGAGGTGCGGCTGAGTGTTGATGATGGGCCTTCTGCCATCTAGCTCCATTGTTTCACCACATTGCCCTCCAGTGCTGCCCCACTTAGATTGTAGCCTAGTAGCTGTGTGTGTGGGACCTCAGATTTTAGTGTCAGAGATAGATTTTAGTTTAATGCGAACTCATAAACAAGTAATCTGTGGTTTGGAAATTGCAATTGTGAATTTGTGACCTGGAAGGAGTACAATATGCGCTGAAATGATTCATTTCCACCTTCCGAGATGAGGTTTCTGAGGATCATGAAATGATTGCAAATACTCCTTGAGTATCCAGAATCATTAGAGCAACGCCATCTGTCAGGGAAACCTCAATTTCATTTTTTGGGGTTTGTGGCTACAATAAGCTAAGTAAGTTTAATCAAGCATATTGTGTTTTTGCTGATGAATCATTGTCTTGACAATCAATGTAGGAGTGCAAGTTTCGATGTGCAGCAACTGAAATTGTGGATCTTATCTACCAGACATACCTCTATGGCATACGACACATGGGAATGAAAGATAGATCATTAATTGAAATAATCAAGCAGACATTGATTGCCCTCACAGCGACGGCTATCAAACATTGTCTGTTGGCCTGGAAAACACGCAAGGTCAGGGTCCCGCCAGGGTTGGGTCCGAGAGGTGGAGCACAACGAAAGTGTAATTGGACAAACAATAATCACATGGTTAATAATGCATGTACAGATGTATTTTATTGTCTCCACTTGGATTTTCATTCTTCCTTGCCTGATATTGAAGCTAAAAAGATTCAGAATATCTGTCGTATGATTCGCCGAAGGATCCACTGAACTGGCATGGATTCAGTCGTGGCAGAATCCGACAATGATCAGGGCAGCGTTGATGAGGAATTCCTCGACTACGTCCCAGAGAAGCTGACAGTGTACCCCGACAAATTTTTTAATTGTCTCAGCAGCTTTCTTGCTGCTACTGAAGCTAGCATGCAATTCTCTGTTGTTCGGCCTATGGGCGGATCGGCCATCACCAGCAGCAGCTAGCCCGTCCCCTGCAGCAAGAGCAACAGCAACATCACCAACATCATCAACATCACCAGCATTAAGAATATAGAATCGGGCAATAGAAGTACAATTGTAGAGGGTGCGATGTCGCTTGGACGTGACGAATGGGGTCAATGATCAGATTTAGGATGTCCTGTTTGTGCTATTTTATTCAAGGTTTCGTCAATATATCATAATAGTAGTAAACGTAATGGAACTGATGGTCTCCTGCAGTCTGATACCAAACTCAAGTGACGATAATTGCGATGATGCATAACCTTGTCGCAATGGTTGAACTGCAAGCCACTGAACAATGTTGTATCAACAAATTAAATATCGTGAACTGCGTCCGCGAGGTAATCATCATTGGTCAAACTAAGTCATGCAGGATCTTGAGAAGGAACAACATGATGCTTCATTCAACGTATGAAGTGAGTACAATCATCATCGCCAGATCAAATGTAATTGGGCAACCCAGAAGTATGCCGAGGGCTGAGTTGTTATATTGCCAAAGAAAGCGCGGACTATTCGTGAAGTGCTCATTGTCACATCCGCGAAAGTGGGCAAACATGTTGTGACACTTACAAACTCCATTGCAACAACGCAAAGGACATTCACCCACGTTAAAGGAATGCCATCTTTCACAGAATTCACAATATCATTTTTTTTAAGATTGTGGGTAGAATGAATGAAATGAATTTAATGATCGAAATTTAATTTTTGCTGATTATGTCTCAGCCTCAGTCATCGGTGTCATGTCTGCTGTGCCACAAGCACTGGGTGATTGCAGAGAGTCAATCAAGCCCAGTCGATGGCAAAATATTGTGTGTGGAACTGTGGTATGTAGTGTTAGCAACCGATCCAAATTCCCGGTGCAGTTCAGGTTCTGGATCCACCCTGACCAAGATCATTGCCATCAGTTTTACCACACTAAAAACCCGGACTGTTGCAGTTGGGCCGGTTTTACCCACAAACACCCGGCATATCAACCTCGCAACTTTGGCTCCAATTAAGTATCTGGGTTTTGATCATATCGTGACGTGATCAATATGTAGACTGAGCTGTTGTGACCCCTCGTTCACCTCCTGCTGTGGGATTTGCAATCAACCAAATATTCGTTGGGTTGTTATCAAAACTGGTGAATGTCGCCGACAATGAGCAGTTGATTCTTTGTAATTCAACGAATATTGCTCGGATCGCCAATCTGCAAGTGGGAAGTGAAACTGCTGCTGGAATTGCACAATCTACGTATTGATCATGTCACGATACTATCAAAACCCATACAGTGAATTGCGGCCAAATCTCAGACAAAGTCGTACCATCTCTAAAATTGAACCACGGTCCAGGTGACAACCAGGCACCAGTCGGCCAGCTCAGGTTACTTCGCATTAGCTGACCCGGACCGAGGCCTCCGGTTCAGTCCCAACCTGGACTGTAGCTGGGTACCCCACAACCATTGCTACCTCAAGTGGTAAGCTAGGTACTAAATTGTAAGGCAGTATTGGCACAACAAGCTCGACTGATTTGTCTTCTGATGCGAGATAGTCCAAGACTGTGATCTGTGTCTTCATGCTGTCATTTGCCTATTGCACCACTCAGCAGTTCATATCAAGGGTGATGATATGCGCCGCCCGATGTGATATTCTGAGTCTCTTGAGAAGCCTTGGTATCATAAAGATGATGGTCAAGCCACAGTTGACCAGAGCCCATACATGTTGCATCTCGTCATTTCTGTCTCATTTGTACTTTGTTTAATAGGTGTCCTGAAATTGGTTTTTCAGTGCCCCATAGATATTGACTTAAAATTGTTGCTTTCGACTCTCAAGAATGACTGTTGACTTAAGTGATATCAGATGAGATCGAACTTCGTCCACAGTTGCGATGAGTATCTATTCTACCAACTATAGAATTCTGCTGGCGGTGTGTCGGAAGATCATCGACCCTTGTTTTGTTGATTGCCGCGGTTGTTATTGATTCAATTGCAGTCAAAGATCATTCATATGGTAGATTAACTTCGATCATACATAATCCTTGTGCCCTGAGAGGATATCCTAGTCAATGTAGTCATGGTAGTCGTCATAATCATCATTGATGGTTTGCCGAATTTTGTCGGTCTTTGACCATATATGCACTTCACACTGCACAATGTATTGCCATTTCAAGATTGCTTCAATCCTTGGAAAGTTTCTCATTCTCAATGTCCTTCAATCATAGGGTGTCTTCCCTGTAAGTGCAGTTCACTGGTGCCACATTGTGTGGCAGTAAGAGTTTCTCGATCATAGGGTGCCTGCTCAGTAAGCGCAATTCGCTCGTGCAGATGTTTGTGGTGGCAAGAGTGCCTGATTGATTCATGGATGCTGCCTTGTAGGTAATCATCGCTGAAGTACTTTATCCGTACGTAGAAGTTATGTGCTTCTGCAAGTGGGCTTCCTTGAGGTTGCTAGAGATGTAGGTGTACATGCACACTGAGATAGGTGTACTTCGGTCAATTGGAAGAAATGTAGTCGTAACTGTGCTGACTCATAACCTTGTCTGACATTGCCAATGATTGTCAATATTGTCACAGTCTAGGGTAATGTCACATCGTTCATTGTAGGTTCTTGGACTGCTGATTACGCTGAACTGACTCGTAGGAATGGTGTTTGAACTCAATCGGATCGATTGTATGCAATTGTTGTAGTTTGCAGGGTCAAATGGTGGTGTCCTGTACTTGTGATAATCGTCATCTTCATTGTCGGTAATGGGTCTTGTTTGGTAATTGGTCTGGGATCTCCACTCCGCTGCCATCAGGTGGCTCAATTGGATGGTGGACCAATGAAAGCTCGATCATTTGTAGTAATGATACTCCAACATCGTATGTGGAGGGCAGTATTCTTGATTGTTGGCTGCGCGGTGTCACGCATCAAGCAAGGGCTAGTCACATCAACCTATAATCTCATGAGAGAAACTCATCCATCAACAGAGGAAGCGCTAATAGTGCAAGGGCAAGTATGTCTGCATTCGGCCTCATTGGAATACGTAAGTTAATGATAAGAATACAGTCGCAAACCTGAATGAGACTGATAATTGATGTAGATACTTAAGAGAGATCATTGCTAGAGATCTGAGGCTAGTGGCGAGCCGGCTATACAGCATGACCATTACCTGGCCCAGGTCATGTTCCGCTGTGATAGAAGATCAAACTACTTTATTGCTTCTTGCTGAACACTGATAACACAGTCAGAAATGGTATTATAATCCATTTACTGAATGATACTATTCTTTTAGAGGAGGAGATACCAGAGCAGAGGGTTTTGTTGGATGTATTCAAATTAGCCTGAAGCCCAGACAATAATTAACAATCTGGATTTCTAATATGAATGGAATGTGCTGCATCATGATCTCCACTGTACAAAGAAATTAGCTATTGAAAGAACATAACAGAATATTGCTCAACCATGAAGTACTTGTCGATGTGTTTCCATAGTTGTCACAGTTCCCACTCATTCACTGTCACTCTAGATATGATATATTATTGTTGCATGTAATTAACAGAGACTATATGTTCTTTCAGACTATATGAGACACGAATTTGCCCAACAGATTGGTACAATATTCTATCAATGTCATGTTGAACTATATCTGACAACTGTGAAAGCCCCTGAATACCTCACTGAAATTAATAGATGACATAGGTATTGACAATGCCATATCAAATGGCCAAAAGAGTTAATCTGGAACTGAAGATGTAGAAGGATGGTCTTGAGTTTGAGTATTTATTATGAAAACTCTCCAGAATATCAGCAATGTATTCCCATTTGAAAAGCACTGGAAAACTTACCATTGAATACCATAAACTGGACTGCAGAAATTGACAATAAATTATTATTGCTAAAGTCTACCACAAAGCTACAGGGATGACAGCAAGAAAATATGAATATTGCCATATAATACCTACAGGAGATGAGAAATGCCAACACATTTTTCTTTGACCAAGAAGCCAACCTTAAAGCTGAAGATCTTCAACTTGGTGATTCAACTGTCATTCACCAATGAATAATAGAGTAGCCTTTTGCCATTAGCCTGGATGCTGGGTGGCCTGAACTCAAAAGTAGAACAGAAGTTGCTTTGAGCTAAGGGACAGATGAACTGGTATAGTGCTAGTTAGAAGTACTCACCAGCTTGGTTGATGGCAGTTGACTCAAGATGAATACGACTTGCAATAATCAATAATGGTATATACAATACCCCAAATATCAGTACCCACTGCATCATGCTATGGTAGGCTTCTTAGAAATGCAGAGTAAATGTATTAGCTAAGAAGATGTTTAAAAATCAAGTTTGAAATAGTTTACACTTTGGAAAAATTAGGAAAAACAATAGTAGAGGTCAGAGGATATGGTCCAGTATAAAGAGTGTGTAGATCAATGGAATACTGTACATTAGGTGATGGTTAACCACCCATCCAATCCATGATGGGAATGTTGATGGGGAAAGAAAGGAGAGTGATTGAACAGACTGAAACAAAATCGGAAGGAATGAAAGAGAACAGATCACATCAGTTGCATAGCCTTGCATGAAATGAAAGCCAACAAAAGGGAAAAATTAAAATCCATTGCATGAACTACAGTGAAAACAGAGGCAAAGAAATCCAACAGTTATAAGATGAAGATATCCAGGCTACTCAAATAGAGGACTGCATGATTGGTGGGGAAGAAATATTTCTATTCGATAAGTTGCATCCATATAACACAAAATCCTCCTACAGGTCTCCCAGAATCTGTTAGTAACCTCATATTGTAATGCATGATATCTACTTCCAGAATGGGCAGAGAATTCACCAGTGAAAATAGAGACATTTGGTAAGATGTTGCTGAATTCTAAGTACTAGTGGGGGAGAAGAAAAGAATAAAGCGAAGAAGTTGAAACAGGACATGAGAAGAGCAGAGTAGGGAAACCGCAAACTACGTTGATACTGGATGAGGTGGGAATTAGACCAACGTACCCTTCCAGTGGTATAAGAAGCTGCCCCCTGCCACATTCCCAACGAAAGACAGTCACCATACACCATGGTTGATTATTGTGCCTGTTGCAATTCATGTACACAATGTTACCATCGGAACAACATTTACCCAGAATATACAGATTATGTCAATTAATGATGACACAGCTGTACTTATAGAGGTTAGAAATTTCGAAATGTCCCCAGCTACTCTCATGACTTCAACCAATATTGAGTTTGCTACAGCCACAACTCTCATCCAGCATGACCCCAGGCACCTCCATGCTAGCCACCACTACTGCCACCAATAATGTGGCCACAATTGCTTCTGTTGTGACATATGTCTCCTCCTTGGATATCTGCATTAGCAACATGTTAATCAGTCTGGATACTACTTGCTATCATCCTAGACACTCTGGTCAATCTCACCAGTGCTCTGAAGTAATTCTAGATGCTCCTAGCATCTCCTGGAGCTAAGCAACATACTTTTGGACTCTGCAAGAGCATCCTAAGGTGCTTCTGAAAGCCCCTACAGTGATGGAGGTGAATTCAAGATACTATAATACTTGACATATAGAATAGTCAGATTGTGGAGAAGCTGGGACTTCAGTGCAGGTCTCTGGGAGACTTCGAAAGCATCTGAGACCACTACCCAGCTCTCTGCGTGACTCCAAAGTTAGTGTCATATTCTCACTGCGGCGGTTCGTAGTATTCCAGCACTGCAAGGAATTTCTTCTGTCATAGTTATCATTGTAACAATTACCAGAAGAATTGGTTCACCATAGGATGGCATGTATGATCAGTCGAAGTCTATTCATATATATACATACGGTCAATCAGGTGACAGAACATACTGGTGTGCAATTGAAGTATCACATGGTATGGCTGAATTAGAGAGCTTAGAGATGCACTCGGAGGCTGAGATTGAGTGTGTTTGGGGATGTACTTGGATTGAGACTCCAATCATGTGAACTTAAAGATGCACTTGGAGGCCAAAATTGAGTGAACTCAGAAATTAACTTGCAGGGCATAATCTTGAAGATGTAGAGATGCACTTGGAGGCCACAATTGAGCGAGTTTGGAGATACAGTTGCAGGCCATGATGAAGCGAGCTAGGAAATGATCTCCATGCAAGAGATCAAGAAAACTGATTAATATCAATGGAAGCCATGATGATGTATAGTTGGAGTTGGGTTGGAGCCGATGATTGAGCGAGTTCAGAGATTCACTTGGAGGCGAAGATCAAGTCAACTCAGTGTTACACTGGAAGGCTATACTCAAGCAAGTTTAGAGATGCACTCGGAGGCCATAATAATGGGAACTTGGAGGCCTTGCTTGAGAGAGTTTGGAGATACACTTTGAGGCCAAGGACCTGGAGACTTGGAAAGTGCAGCCACGTGAGTTTGGACATAAGCAAAAAGTAAAATTGGTTTCTGAAAATCGACCACATGCCCTGATCATTCTCCACATTCTCCCCAAATAATCTGAGCGACTTATGCAATCTTCCAAGATGCTTTGAGGCGTTCAGCGATGTGATCGCGTTGTCATGACATCCCAAAAACTTGTTTAGCCATTAATGTCAATTTACTCCACATGTTTCTGACAAGATGGGCATCTAGATTTTAATCATTTCGACAGTTGTTTGAACTGTTCCATTGATTTTAAGAATATTCTTAACTATTTCGTCCCTTGAGACGTTGATTATACACAAGCTTGAACAACGCCCATAACAAAAACAAAGACACCTGGAGTTAACACTGATCAGATTTCAATGAATCATTGCAACTATTACTTCAAGCATCGAATTGAATAATCTCCATTTGAAACAAACTGAAAGTATCAAGTCAATCGTGTTGCTCAGGGACCACCACATGGAATCTGGCTGCGGCATCGGCAGAGGAAGGTGTACAGCCCATTGGGTCGCGCATATATGGACGATATTGGTGGTTCCGATGCCGACACTGGACTTACGACCACGGCTTCTATTGTGCAATGGTTGCATCGATGCTTGATGTCTGTCCTTGACAATCAATATACCAGCAGTCTGACGTATCGGCCCTGTTGCAAATGTCTGAACCAAGGCAAGAATTCGTTTAACACATGATTCAGCATCCTTGAGGATGGAAAGAGACTTCAAATGTGAGGGAATGCGTCGAGCAGTCAAATTACAGTGGCTATCCAGACTCGTCCCCATCCAGAGAAGCACTATATCTTATCTTGTTGGCTTCTGGTTTCTCCACCTTGTGGACCCAGTGCAACGAGCCATATGAACTGCCTGACTGTCACATTCAAAAGATGTCACCGGAAGTGCTACTGCATTGTACTAAATGTATTTTGCATCGTTGAGACTGCTGCATTACTGATAGTGTTTGACATAGTCTGCGATGTCGGCAATACTCGTGAACCTCCAAGCAATGCAATTTTGTAGGTCCCCTGTTGGCATTGCACTACACTCTGTCAAGTCATTGAGGGTCTTGATTTCAGGTCACAGATATTTCATCATTCACTGGATGGGTGCTTTGGGAGGAGTCATTTCATTATTGAGCACGTTGTTTTGCAGCGTTGGCATTCCGCCCTCGATACTGAACCATGTCCTTGCAGGCTTTTGGTCGCAAAATCTGGAAGGCAGGATCAGGAGAATTCCATTGTTGGTATGCTTGTTTAACATCAGCAAAATGTATTTTTGTCACTTGGAGCCTATGGGAGTGTCTGAGAGTTGTCCGACCAGAATCACAGGGTGGTCAGATCCCAGAGTTTACTGCACCAACGCAGTGGCCATCAGATGCAGCTGGGAGCACATGGGATCGCCGACGACAAGTCTGGGAGCGCTGACCACAAGCCTGGGAGCACATTGAAACACTGTAGAGTAGTCTGGGAAAAATATTCTCTTCTTTGGGAACGCTTCTTGTGTGCCAGGAAATTATAGCTACTACTGATTATTCAACGATTTTTAAAACTTGTGTATTCAGTTTGTATTCTCATCCATGCACTTATGAATCTATATAGCTACCCATCTACACATGGTATATCTGGACTGGCTGCAGGAGCTGCTTGAGAGCAATTCGAGGTGTGCCTGAAGTTGACAATCAAGTGAAGTCAGAGATGCACTTGGAGGCTGTTGTTGAGCGAGTGCGGAGACGCACTTGGAGGCCATCACTGTGCGAACTTGGTGGCCGTAATCGAGCGAGTTTGGAGGCTGCAATTGAGAGACTTTTGAGATACACTTGGAGGCCATGATTGAGTGAACATAGAGATTCACTTGAAGGCCATGATCGCTCGAGTTTGGAGATGCACTTGGTGGCCATGATCTGGCCAGTTTAGAGATGCACTTGGAGGCCGTGATCGAGTGAGTATGGAGATGCACTTGGACACCATGATCGTGCAAACTTGGAGGCCCGGATCGAGCAAGTTTGGAGGCCGTGATTGAGCGAGTTTGGAGATGCACTTGGATGCGGTCGATGGGAGGCTCGCCTGTTGCTGAGTCTCTATCCATTAGTTAGTTAACTCGCAACCATGGGAATGTGATGAGCTGACATTGCGTTTGAGCTCTCATGGAGAGCTGGCTGGTGGCAGTCGATCTTGAAGGGAGGCACGCCGGATGGTGAAGCTACATTCAGGGGTCAACTGGTGATATTGACAATGAAGGGAATACAGACATTCTTCGGTGTATGCTGAACTCGCTGTATGCTTGTGCGTGGGGTATGCTGTAGTCAGAGTATGCTGTACTTGGTGTATGCTCGACTCAGTGTTAACTTATGATCATGGGATGGAGATAGAGAGGGATAACTAAACTTTGTGTTCTGCGATGATGGTAGAGTTATGGACGAGAAAGAGAGATGTTGGGCGAACAGGGGAATGATATGGAGAATATGAGTGGTTATGAGAAGTCAGGGGTACGACTTGCCAGATTGGGTTTTGAAGACCATGTACTGCTGTAATTACCCACCGGATAGGTACTAGTACCTGCCGTATTGGGAATGGTAAATTGATTCGCACACGAAATTCTCACAAGTCCCAGTTCCTCATGATGATTTCCCCAGTCTCCTCTCATCTCTTTCTTTCTGTAGCATTACCTAAGAACACGAAGTTAAGTTATTCATATCTATCTCCTCTTGCAATGATCATGAGTTGAGACCAAGTACTGCATACACAGAGTACAGCATACACCAAGTACTGCATACAGCGAGTACTGCATCCACTGAGTACTGCATAGACCGAGTAATTCATCATCGCATGATCGACTGTCTCCGGCTCCCAGCCAGTTGCTCATCTCCCATCTCTTATCTCTTGGCGGACCTTGTTGTATTCCACTCTCAACATTCCCACAATTAATAGTGAACCAATGGATTGAGTGGCAGCTGCCGTCGCGCCTCCTTCCCGAACTATCACCTCCTGATCGACCACCTCCAAGTACTCCTCCAATCTCCATCTATCATGGTTTCCAAGTGCATCTCCGATGTTCCCCAATAACTGTCCTAGTTTGCACAATTATTGCCTCCAACTGCATCTCTGAACTCACTCGATTACGGCCTCCAAGTGCATCTCCAAGTTCATTCCATCATGACCTCCAAGTGTTTATCCAAACTCGCTCAATGATGGCCTCCACGTTGGCATGATCATGGTCTCCAAGTGCATCTCAAGACTTGCTCGATCACGGCATCGCAGTACATATTTCATGAGCGACAGTGGGTGTACGGAGATACAGGGGTGATGCAGGTGGACTGAACGACGGGGTGTCTATAGTCAGGAAACCCATGGGTTGATAGACATCATCTCATTTTCATCTCTTCTTATCATACGACGAAAATACACACACTATCTTTCCCAACTTTTTGTCTCCCTCGCTCCTTCCGAGATTTCGTGGATTCTCACTGCCACGTAGTATCATATCAGCTCACACTCTTACTATGCTCTATGAGCCAGAGCCACTCTTTCTCATGAATTCCATTTGGATGTCCCGAGAGGTGCAGTGGAGTGATGATGGTGGGCTCTCTGCCTTCTAGCTTCGCCGATTCACCACAACAGCCTGCAAGTGGTGCATATCTAAGCTCTCCCAATGGGCGTCTCCAGGTGCCCCGCCGATTTTGCTCAACTACCATCTGCGCCCAGATTGACCGTATGCATATATAGTGAGACTTATATAATGCATGCCATAGTATGATGTAGCAAACCTTGTGACTGTAACAAAGACGAATATGATAGACACAAGGCGTTGTGGTTATGGAACCCTAGGAACCACTACTGTGAGAATATGGCACCGAGTCACCCGCAGAGCTCCGCAGCGGTCTCAGCTGCGCTTGAAGTCTCCCGCAGCCCTGTGCAGAGCTCTAAGCTCCTGCAAAAGATGACTATTCTATAAGTCAAATCTCGTAGCATCCTGAATGCACCTCCATGAATCCAGGTGCTCTCAGGAGCACCCGAGAATCCTTTCGCAGAGTCTGAGAGCACTTGGCTTAGCTGCAGGGGGGCCTGGGAGCATCTGAAAGTACTTAGATGCACTGGTGAGGTCGACAGGAGTGTCTGGGAGGTTTGCATGTGGCTCCTGGACCGATTTACATTTTGCTGATGAAGATCCATCATTGATCTCTATGGGAGTTCAGAGCTTGTACTGAAGAGGTTGTGAAGCTGGCCGATGGGATCACAGAAGTGGTTCAGGAGATGCATCTGCAGAAAGTTAAAATCCGATTTGTCGACCGGATGTTGTTCAATTTCTCTCTGACTCTGCACATAATCCTGATCAACGCGACAACACTTTGCAGCCGCAAACTGATCGTTCCAAGCGGGGTCACTCTCCTATTTCTCCAGTTTGTCCAAATTACGCTGCTGTTCAAGGCTTCTGGGACCTTCTTTGTAGATTTACTGGCACTGAATAGACTGAAAACATCCTTGTGACGATGGACCTCATTGAAATCACTCTCCCTGTACTTGGTTTCAGCTTGAGTATGGTACCAGTACTGTGCAATACAGTGAAAATACACTAAGTTGTTAATGCACAGCAGGGCTTCTGTGAAAGGAATCGTTTGGCTCACCGATGGGTGTACAATACTCGGCGCAAACGCTGGAACAATCGCGTGCCTATGTGCATTTACCTCCGTCCCACTCCATTTTGTCACCTGGGTAAATGGTTTGTAGAATCAGGTGAAGCCTGGATATTGAGGCAACAAAGCCCCAAGCTGGTTGAAATTGTCGATCCTAGAATGTTGTCCAAGGAAGGATGTTACCCAGTCCATCAGATGGTTATGCATACCAAGATGGACATTACAACAAATATCGGGTATGATAACAGTTCTCGGCAAGATGCATTTCATATTGCAGACCATGCTGTATGAGTTTCCAACCCCTCAATTTTCCTTATATTGTCTTGCTTCCCATCTCTTTGTTTGATCTCTCTTAGTCACAAGTATCATCATGTGGATGTATAGCCGATATTCTCTCAATTGCAACGACAATGAATGCCCATCTTCAAACCACTATCTCAGTTCTTCCCACACTGGGTCATCTGGCTACTGTTAGCAATGGTTCCGGGTTAGGGTTGGAACCGGAACTGAACAGTTGCAACAGGTTTTACCACACCGAAACCCAGACTGTTGCAATTGGGCTGGTTTTGCCACCAAAAACGCGGCATTTCAACCTCACAACTTTAGCCCCAATTAAGTATTTGAGTTCTCATCATATCATAACATGATCAATATGTAGATTGTGCAGATTTAGCCACTCCTTCACCTCCCACTTCCAGATTTGTGATTCGACTGATATTGGTTGACTTGCTATCAACAACCACCAACTTCCGATGAAATTTCGCATTATTCCACAGAAATTCAAGGAATATTGGTTGGATCACAAATCTGAACGCGGCAGGTTGAACAGCGGCTAATACTGCACAATCAACGTGATGATCATGTGACGATTGGGGTTAGCGACGGGTCCGGGTCCAGGTGCAAACCGAACAGTTGCCAAATTCGCGGTGCGGGTCATCATTAAACCCAAACCGGCACTTCCGGTACGGTTCGATGGTATACTCCCAAACCATCTGAATTGGGCGGGTTGTCGGCAGGTCGCCCAGTGGGTGCATCTATAGATTCTTATACGGCTCTTGATTTGCAGTTTGTGAATAGTATCTTATCAAAATCGCGTTCTCAACAACCAGTAATATGTTTATGCATGCTTTGAATTTGGAATCCATGTTTTACCATTGATATATTGCACTGTTGCCTTTCAGGGCGGTCAATGCTTCCGTTATGAGCGCGAAGATCTGTGCGATGCCTTGATCACCAAATATGCAAGAACTAACACTGTTTACACTCTGTTGGCACTCATTGTCAGAATGCGGCAGGGAGCATGTTGCTGCTATTTTTGCCAGTGAAGGCTGCCAATATCTGATAAATGGGTGTCTGCAACCAATCGGAAGATAAATTACCCAAGATGCGAAGCTAAAATTGATCCACGCTGCGTTAAAGCTCATTCTCAAAATGAGGCTGCAACAGGCGGGGTCGGGCGTAGGTGATATTAGTAACGTAAACGTGATGTCGGAATCAGGACAAGCGCTCGAAGTTCGTAACAAGGATATCAGGGCAAGACAAAGATCGGAGCTGGTTCAAAGTCGTACTTGCTTTGCTATACAAGACAACGAGTAAAGCGAGACGTAAAACCACTCCTCCAACACCACATAACCTCTCTTTATGTAGACTTCGTCTTCCACCCTTGAACCATTCCTCGTGCGTCGATGTACCATCCGAATAACCATCTGTGAACTTGCACACCACCGACACAACTCCGTATCAACATAACCACGCCACGTTGCCTGACATCACAACACCTCAAACCACTTCCTTATCAGAACAAATTTGACCGTCATCATCTTGTAAAATCCACCAACGTCTCTACCTTTCCGTCACACCAATTCCTTCCACACACCCAATACCATTCCTAAGGACCCTCTATCCCATCACTCATAATTCGAGCCATGACAGATGTGGTGACTGTGTTGCTGTCTCTTTTGCCTACAAAAGCTACCAATATGTTGGTTATGCATAACAGCGACCAAATCATGGTTCAATTGCCATACATACAAAACCACAAATCGTTGACACTCCGTTGACGCACATTGTAATGTATTGTCTATTCAACATCTCCTACCATCGATAATAATTTTCATCATGATTTGGACTTATTGGCTGTCTTTCTGCCAGATTAAGACTCGGCCCTGTGGCAAAGCCGAGCGCAGTAACATTCTTGCAATGTTCGCTCTCACCCAACTAAAATTTACATATCATTCCAAAAGATTCATTGCGCCTGCTATACATATGTCTATTAACCGATATTCACAAGTTACTGTTCACCATTCGCCCATAGTATATCTCTTACCGAAACTCTTGGTCAAGATACTTAAACCTGCTGGTGAAACATTGACACATTCTGTCCTACTTTTTCTTGACTCCCTTAGTCCTCCTCGTTTCGATTGCACTGACCGTCACCAACACTTCATCAGCCTGTCTCTTTGACTTCCGTGTAGGCCTAATCAATCCGGGAACATTTGGTGCATCACTCACATTCCGCTGTTTTGGGCATTTGGGAACCTCGATGGCATTGCCTTGCTCTATATCAGATTCGAAGTCTGCCGCGCAATTTGCTTCGCAGTGAGTTGGATTATCCAAGACCCCATCCCAGTTGAGCCATTATTCAGTGTCCGAAATGCTTTCAGATGCACTAGCCTCATCACATTCGACTGGATGACGGTTGATTCATCAGATTCGGCGGACATTCTATATGTGGGTTCGTCCTCCAGGGAGGTCCTTTGCAGACAAAGCTGGTGGCAAAGGAGATCATACTGATAATTTGAATGCAGCTGCACCATCATGTTGAGAGAGTGACCAGGATGCTTTGACGATCTCTTCCGTGTCGGAAATGTATCTCACAGCTGTCATCTGCTTGTTTTCAGCGCGAGATTCCTCATGTGTAGCACATAGGGTTTGGCTGCCCTGCCACATCTCCAAAAAGTCTTGAACCTTGGCCATTCTGTGCAATTTCCTTTTCACCGGCTCTTTCTTTATTTCCAAGTCGTTTTCTTTGGCTGTGCTATCCAATGCTTCGTCAGCACCTGCCAAAATCCCGTCATTCCCTAGGGCAAACTGGCTTACAATGACATCTTCGCAAAGGGTCTCACCTATGGTTTTCGATCGCCTCCAGCTGATGCCATCTCGCCTAAGGGAAAAACTGGCCTCCACTCCGACACCATGTGGAGTGATACATAATATGTTGCAAGCCACATTGGAGAGATCAGCGTACATTGAGTGCGTTTCTTCCTGTTGGCGCCACCAGTTGGTTATGTCCTGCAACCAAAATGTACTGCTAATCTCCATTGGGTTAGAGTGGTAATCATTGATATTTGGATTAATTTGCCCCCTGTTCTTTAATGCTTCAGGTGGTGAGGTCAGATAGAGCCATGCGGCTGTCCATAAGCATGCGGCACAATCGCTTCGTCCGGGAGTCGTTTCAGCCACAATGTCGTGCCTCAGGTATTCTTCATCATTGCTCTACAAACCATGTGGATAAAAGGGAGATTGACTGGATCCTGAAGGCGTTGTGGAGGGGATGAGATTGCTGCTCAGTACCCTTTCAGGTTTATTGACCGGCACATGTCGATGTTTTGCATAGTATTGATTCTCCACATACTTCTGAATAGCCTCGTGGTATTGCGTAGTATATGATGTTTTGTTCTCAACATTGATATACATTCCCTTGTCCCACTTCCTGAACGATTGCAACTTCCAGAAAGGATCGAGAATATGTTAAGAAATGAGAAGCATCCCTGTCACTGAAGTCGCATCAGCATAATATTTGGACAGCTCCGTTCCAGCTAATTTCATGGCGAAGAACAAGTCTTCCTTGCACTGAGTCTTCGTCTTGGCCAGAGCTCGCATAATGCCATCCATATGATCGAACATGTTGTTATTGACTGTGATGACGTGATGCAATGTGACTGTATGCTTTGGTGACATCGACAGGTTCTAATATTGGAATGGCCTCAATACATCCATGACATTCTTGACAATTGTGCATTCATCTTGTGTTCTGGAGAGTGGCCGGTAATCACCGTATGTTGGAATTCAAAGCCACTTGCGGGTGACTTCACATAATCGGTAGGCTCAATCAAGCAACTCTACTGTCGAGTTCCAACGTATCTTCACATCCATATTTGGGAGTACTGCGATGCGTAGTTTGGATTTGGACAGTCAATGAACCTGATTCGACAGCCAGGTGTCAGCGTAATCAATACAGCAAGCATTCTCTACTATATGCAGGTCAGTTTCAGGACTTTCAAAATATTTTGAAATACGAACTTTCTCAATTATCTTTGCCAAACCTGGTCTCATGGCCGACACCTTGTTGATTCTAGCATTGCCCTCTCTTCGAAGTCTTTGACTCTTCCCAATATCTATGCTTTCATGCTCTCCAAATTGCTGATCGCACTGATGGGCTTCCCAAGACTTGGTGCGGCCTTTTACACTGAGACTGCTCATGAATGCACCTAAAGCTAGCTGTATGATGTGCGCCATGCATGGTATGTGGTTCCTGGATGCAGGCCACTCCATTCCGGAGTCCTCAAGTGTTGATTGCAGCTCGTGCGTCATCCAGTAAGCGCAGGAATCAGTATCAGTCCAAATTCCAAGCAAACGGCCGTCGTTCAGCTGGAAACGATCATGCAAGTCTGTGAAATGCACAGGTAGCCTCGCTCTATGATATTGGCCCTTGGCCTATCATCCTTGATTAGCTTTCAAAACTGGAAAAGAAGAGGCGATCTACCTCATCGGAAGTGAGTTGTACTTCTCACAATGCCCAATTTCGCTCCAGATAGTACGCAATGACTAACATTATGTTGATTGTGTTAGTTGATGTCCATCCGTCCATAGTTGAACTATCATTATTTGGTGAGGGCAATTGCTTCTTAATTGCATCCACGGTCAGTGCATAGTCCCTCCAGCAACTGTTGCTAGGGGTTGTGGCAGACGACAGCCCTAGGTCACTTCGTAATACTTCAAATGACTGTCTTAGGTCGAGATGTGATACAGAATTGCAGGGAATATGAGCCGCAACAAAGTCTAAAATGAGGTAGTGATTCCACGTGTCTTGGTGAAATTGGGAAGTTTCATAGTCCTTAGCTGCCAGTTTGGAACATTCTGTCTGTCAGTTTGATCAATATGGATTGAGCGGGATGACAATTATGAATTTCCTCTGTGAACTTAGTATTGTATTTCCTCGACTTCCTTGCTTCTTCAATATGGCCAAAGCTGTTTCATCGACCTTTGCAATGGTCAATTCAGCAATTTCTGGCTTGGTTATCTCATTTAACTTCGCGATGTGAGGTTCTGCCAGCAAGTGTTTCCCCATTCAGCTGGTCCCATGTTTTGATGGATGGCGTAGAACTTGATGACAAATGATGCATATGATTCCAGGGCTGCCAGTCTTTTCAATTCCGCAGTGGTAAAGAAATCGCCATGAAGATGCATGTCTAGGATAATTTCACGCATTCGGATATTTGGGGCCGACATTCGTTGAAGCCCAGCAAGCATCGAAGATGGTTTGTACAGTGAGGTCGTTGAAATCACGAATCAAGACCCATTCATATTTGGAAAAGAACATAACCTCTAGCAATGTAGTATTTAAAGATTTTGAATCTGACATGGCGGTAGAAATTAGAACCCTGGGTAAAATGACTTGAGAGACAGCCGAAAGTAACGTTATAGTAAAGCTGAATGCGGAGTCTTAAATATTGACTCTAGAGCTACAAGTAAAAAAATCATATCTGTGAGACATTGCATGCATAATTGTGAAGTTGTATACAAGGATATATTGCAAAGACTGAGCGCGTAAAACACAATTTAGGAACAGCACAATGGACTTCAATCCTGTGTAGCTTGCTGAGCCTCCACGGAAATTGTTGACCCTCCGAGAGTGCTCAATTATAGGAGGTGGATGCCATATCGTCACTAGTCTTTGGGCCGATAAAGGCTGCAGGTGGGTTGATTGTGGGTTAGCTGCGTTGCATTGCCCTTAGAATGTCCAAGATGCAAGATCAAGAATCGTTGACGCTCCGTCGACGCTCATCCCTGGACATAGTTACCACATTGTTCGTAGCATTTTTGCCTAGAAAGACTGCCGATTGAACAATGATGGTTCAATGTGGTCACACAGCCCCATTATTTTCAAAGATGCAAGGCCTGAAACCATTGACGCTGCAGGGACGCTCATTTTCAGAGCATAGTGATGATGTCATCGAAAGCATTTTTGTCTAGAAAGGCAGCTGATAGTTTGATTCTGGATCGACATCATAGCATAACCCCATGATTGTCCAACATGCAAGGCCTGGAATCGTTGACCCTCCATCGATTATCATTTTTAGGGACTAGTAAAGTTCTCTTCGAAAGCATTTTTTCCTAGAACGGTGGCCAATAGCTCGATTATGGGTCAATGTCGCCTCACAGCCGTTGGATTTTCCAAGATGCGAGGCCAAAAGTCGTTGACGCTCTGTAAACACTCATTTTCAGGACACAGTACAACGTTGTGGCGAGCAGTTTTGCCTAGATAGGCGGCCGGAAGTACGATTATGGGTTGATATCGCCGTACAGCTCTTCAGTCCTTCATGATGCAAGGCCATAAGTTGTTGACGCTCCGTTGAAGCTCTCATTTTTGGGACACAGTAGCATTGTTATCACAACCATTTTTGTTCAGAAGCGCGGCCAATAGTTTGATTATAAGTTGATGTCATCGCACATCCCTTAGAGTTATCCAAGATGCAAGGCCAAAAATGGTAGACACTGTGTTGACACTGAAATTAATCAGATCGAAAGAGGCTTCGTACAGTCAACCATTGTACGCAATGAATCGTATATGCATTATTGACATCCAATATTGCGTTTGTAGGTATCATCATTGGCAACAAGGATCATTGGTATCTCTCAATGTCTGATCAACCTCTATCCACGTTATCTGAGTGAGAGATGACATGGCCCTATCACATTCCTGCGCTTTCCGCTGGCAATTTAGGGCGTGTGGATCATTTCACTAGTTTTCTGTGAATATAGCTCGACTTCCTCACCTTTCCTCATCCAGCTCCATCTCTGCTCTTTCCATGACGTATCATAAGCAATTTCAAATATCTGAACCTCGTGGTCCAGGCCTGTGCGGAGAGTCATGCAGTTGGATACATGGATGAATGCAACATGAAAGTCATCATTCAGACAGACTCGTATTGAGCACTGACCTCCCTTTTTATGACTTATATGATATCACGCACTTAAATTTTGTTAATATATTTCGACACAAATATAGCTTTTGCTTTCTCACTCAGCAGTAATCTGCCAACGGATATCGAACGTGTTGGCCGTCTTAAAGCCTGGTTTGGATTCTACACCATTTGCATGGTGCGTTTGACCCTTGCATATGCGCAGACAAATTATCATGTCTCACAATGTGGTCACTGCAATCAAGAAACAGCTGACACGTAGATAGTGTTAGCAACTGGTCCAGGTTACCTGCCAGCGGTCCGGGTTCAGACCGTAAACACGCGTCGGTTTGTTTCTATACCCGGCCAAAAGCTAGACATGCTGCTACTTGGTGGGCCAAACATCGACGCGTACCCGTCAACCTGCAAGTTTTCACGGGTGTGGCTCCACCCTTTGGTTCCAATCTCCAGGTTCTGCGGGTTGAGTTTTTCTATTTATGGTCGCATTCAGATATCCTACTTTTAATTGTAAAATATTGACTATGGTACGGCATAGTCATTTTCTGATGTATTGACAGCCTTTATATAGAAACAAAGTAGATGGACGCTCCCTACCCCATCCTGAAGATCAGCTTGGAGGGTCAACGATTGATGGTCTTGCAATGTGGGTAATCTAAGTGGCGCCTAATCCCACGTATTTATAAACAAGTGGTTGCCAGCATTTTTAAGCAAATAAACAAGTGATATTCCCGCGATAGCCTCCTGAACAGTAACAACTTATTTCATTTACAAAGAAGCAACCAACTGTTCACAAGCGTTTTAGACTACAAAAACTGCCACAACTGAGTATAAGGACAGTAACAGCCACAGCTGGCATCAATGAACCGTGATCGAAGGCCCAAGATCATTGACACTCTGTTGGCGCTCATTTTCAAGATTGTGCAGGGAGCGTGTCGCTTTCGTTTTTGCCTAAAATGGATGGCAACACTTCCATTATGTGTAATCACTACCAAATCGGGTTTTTAATACCCGACTTACTGGACCAAAAATCATTGACACTCCATTGACGCTCATTTTCAAGATGGGGCAGGGAGCATATCACTGTCTTCTCTTCCTATATTTGTTTTCAATGCTGTCATTATGTATAACCACTGCAACATTACTTCTTAATTACCAGACTAAGAAAACCTACTATCCTTGACACTCTGTTGACGCTCATTTTCAAGATGGGGCAGGCAGCATGGTGCTTTCTCTTTTGCCTATAAAGGGTGGGAACACTTCCATTATGTGTATTCAGTACAAAATCGCATTTTTATTACCCAATGTACAGGACCAAGAATCGTTGACACTCCATTGACATTTATTTTCAAGAAGGGGCAGGTTGCGTATCGCTTTCTTTTTTGCCAGTAAATGTTCTCAATGCTGTCGTTATGTATAACCACTACAAAATCACTTCTTGATCACCAGAGTAAGAAGACCTATAATCGTAGACGCTCTGTTGAAGGTGATTTTCACAATGGGGCAGGGACTGTGTTGCTTTCTCTGTTGCCTATAATGAAAGGCCACACTTCCATTATGTGTATTCAGTACCAAATCACGTTTTTATTACCCGACTTTCAGGACCACACATCATTGACGCTCAGTTGACGCTCTCTTTCAAGATGCGGCATGGTGCGTTTCGCTTTCCTTTTTGCCTATAAAGGATGGCAACACTTCCATTAAGTGTAAATACTACCAAGTTGCGTTGTTCTTACCTGACTTACAGGACCACACATTGTTGACGCTCCGTTGACGCTCATTCTCGAGATGGGGCATGGATCCTTTCCCTTCCTATTTTGAGTCTAAAGGATGGCAACACTTCCAATATGTGTAAATACTACCAAGTTGCATTTTTATTACCCGACTTACAGGACCAAAAATCGTTGACGCTCTGTTGATGCTCATTTTGCCATGGGCATATCCACAATATACCAACATTTCATTTGGCAGAATCTATCATTAATGGTGTCTTGACAGCCTTTCTATTGTCTTCATGTACTATCTTCTATATCACTACATTGTTCTTTGATAATACATATAAATAGATCCCTTGAAACATACTATAAAGTGTCCAGTAATAGTAGATAATACTACACTCAACATTCACATTTCTGACGATCCATGTTCGTGTCCACTTGCAGTTTCACCTAATCAGCTGCTGTCATCTGCAAAATGGATGTCAGCTGTATTGCCATGCAGCAGATACTGTACTAACCAGTGGATGTTGCTTCATCAGTCCGCAAATCTGGAATAAAATCTTCATCGTGCTCACTATCTTTGGAAGATGCATCATGATTGAAAAATTGAGCGCTGGGGACAGGTGTAGGTTTAGATACATATCCGGCAGGCAAATTTGCAATTGGAGAACTTTGAGCGCCATGATCTTCACCGGCTGGCGCAGGTGCCGTTCTAGGTGGAGGTGGCATTTGTTCTGGTGTCGACTGTTTGCGTCGGACTTGACGAGGTGCACCTGTTCCTTTGCGCCTCCAACCTTTCCCTGGATTCTTTGCAGTGCCATTTTTGCAAGGCAGGCGTCAGTTTGATTTTCATACACCATTGCCGGGTGTCGTTCTATCGCAGCTATCACCTTTGTATGCCCAGGATGTTCATCACCCCGCTTCTTCTGTTCTCAGACTTTGGTGCAAGGTTTCTTGATCAGGTGTTTTGTTTCCTCTCTCGCGGTGCGCAAAAACCCTCCTTTGGCCATTCTGGCCATTTTCAAGGCAAGGCGCATGTAAGTCTGTACTAGCTGTACCTGACCTCCTTGCCTTGCCATTGTAGCAGACATGTTGAAAACCTACAAGAGATAAGTTGCTGCTTCTAAAAGTGAGAATCGACAAATACCTCTACAATATACGCTTCCGTAGCCTCCGCTAAGCTGTTTAAAGCCTCTTTCGTCCATTCTCAGGGACGCTAATCACGAAATTTCTGTGCCAGAATGCCAGAGCTGACTACATCGTGATGTTCAATTTCCCAGACTGTGTGGACAAAGGCCTTCGTCGATCATGGGGGTTTCCTGTTGCTTGCAGCGATCTATTGGTCACGTAGCTCCCTCCGTACACCTGCTGTTCATTTTGTGATCAAATACCCGCCATCTTCCATGATATGGACATTCTCAGATAGTCTTGCATGCTGCTGCTTGTTGTGCTGCTTCCGGTTATACGGACGATTTTTAAATGTGTGTCCTAAGTCATATTTTCGGTGGCTACATTGGCAGCTTCGCAGTGAACTAACTGGTGTATGCGTTGTTGCTGTGTCACTTCAAGTGATGCATTGGATGAAGCCCCCATCATTTCGCTTGATTTGGAACCGCTCTCACCTGCCTGAGGTGTTTCTATAGCCATGAATTGCTGGTGTGGAAAAGGAGAGGAAGATGATAACCAAATGAAGTGGGAAGTTCTGAGGAATATACAGTTAGCTTCAATTGAAAATAAACTTAGTGACCAGCAACATGGACATTCTACTCATGATGAATCTGCCTGCGTATAGCTGCAGGTTGCAGGGGTTTTGAACAGTCACATGATTCGCAGAGAGTCGGTCCGATGTTCTATGTTTGATTAAAAGGATAAATTGATGTGTACAACAGCCAAAATCTTATTAATGTTACATATAAACAGGACATTCCTCCACGGAAAGGATGTCTGGTGATGTTGGTCTCAAGGGATCACTGGGATCGTACATGGAACTGACGCTAAAAATTGCGCTGTCCTGTATGGTTATCATGACTATTTCCAATTTAGTGACAGTCAAAACGCAGAATTTGCTTTGTTCACGTTGATCAAGTGTACCCACCTTGACATACAAGACGCAGCTTCCCTCCATATGGTCCATATCTTGCAACATCCAACATCTCTTCCAATAACAGTCAACACGAAATACAATGGTCAATGCTCCAAACAGGGATCTTTCCCCTCTCCCCACAGGCAAATATGGCAAATCAGTAATGCACTCCACATGACGACGTCATCAAGTGAATCAAGGGAAGTGTGTGTTGGAGGCAGAAAGGGTCCGAGCCCTTGGAGCATTGCGAGCTTGCGATTCAAAAAGAAGCCAGCGGCGGAAAAAAAACGAGGAATGGACTTTTTGAGCAATGAAGAGAAAGCGCAATTGATTGAGAATTATGTGGAGAGAGTGACTGTGGTGGCAAGAAGGCGAGTTGAACATGCAGAGACAGCGATTAAGTAGAAACAACGAGATATGCGCAATGTTGAAATGGCGGGATTGACGACCAGAAAGCCTGGAAAGACATTTGAAGAGATGCTGAATGCTATCGGCAACAGTCTGAGTGATCTTACAAGTTCCGACAATGAGGAGGATGCGGAAGATGAGGATGATGATGAAGACACAGAGCGGGGCAAGCTGAGTGAAGATGGCAAACTCGGCTGGTTGGTGGGTGGTGTTAGCAACCATTCTGGGTAACCTGCCAGCGGGCCGGGTCTGGACCGGATGAATGGGTCGGATTGGTTCTTAGACCATCCAAATACCCCTCACACTCTGTCTTGGCGGGGTTGTTACCCTGACCAGATATAATTCCGTGGATTTTTAGCCAGGGCACACACAAACAGCAGTTCCATATAACAGTTCCTGCAACATTGGCTCCAATTAAGTATCCGAGTTCTGATGGTATGGTGACATGATCAATACGTAGATTGTGCACTATTTGCCGCTCTTTCATCTCCACCATGCAGCTTTGCGATCCAACTGATATTCGTTGGGTGGATGTGAAATTAGGCAACATTTTAACCGCAATCCGCGAGTTTTCGATAGCTACTCCACCAATATTGATCCGATCGCATATCTGACGATGGGAGGCGAAAGAGCAACTTAATCCGCATAATCTACGGATTAATAGTATCGCGATATCATCATAACGCAAATACTTAATATGAGGCACAGTTGCGCGGTTGAAATATTGGGTTTTTGGTGGTAAACCCGGCCCAATTGCAACGGTTCGGGTTTTTGTGGTGTAAGACAAGTTGCAATGGTTTGGTTCCAGTTCCAACCCTCACCAGGAACCCTTCTAGCGTGTTGGAACCGTTGCTAACACTAGTGATGGGCACAATCTCCATAACGGTGCAACGCTGCATGGAAAGGTTTTCGCAGAACCTGATGAAGCTGGGCGAATTGACACAACAGTGATGGGGGGACATGGCCGACGACTTCCACGAACGAGATACGAAGTACGGAACAACCCAATTCATGCATCCAACAGTTGTTAAGTTCGAAACCAATCAATTTGCAGCGGGACCTCCCCTGACAACAATTGGAGAGCTTATAGAGACTCTTGATATCGTCCCCGGAAGATCGCGAATGCCGCAAAGTACTTCCCGACCAGGAAGGATCCTTATGAGACTGCGTTCAGGGAAACCACACTCGCCTGAACGCATATCTTCTCTCCCGCCAGGCGCGGAGAACGATTCGTTGGAGATCAAGTATGCGATGAGGGTTGAACCTGTAAGAGTTTACCACTGCATATTGCCTCCCGAGCTAATTACCATATAGAAATCGGTTTCAGACAAAGAAATGGTGACAGCTCCCACCTCTGCGGAGGAATAGATAGGACAATTGACATTTTTGACGATGTATAGCTGCGAAAGCAATTAGCGTTCCTATTTTGCTACGTGTCAGCTTTGTCTTGATTTTAGTGACCAAATTGTGAGACATGATAAATCTTCTGTGCATGTGCAAGGGTCGGAAACACCATTCGGACGTGGTCAACTTCAAATCACACCATTGGAGGAGCGATAGGCCAGTTATCATTTTCCCAGTTATTGTTCAGTGCGAAAGCAAAACCCAAATTTGTGAAGAAATTTACCAACAACTTTTGAGTGAGTGATGTCATATGAGTCATTGAAGGAGCGGTCAAAGCGCAATACGAACCTGTATGCATGACAACCGCCATGCTGCATTCCTCCATGCATTCAAGTACATAACTCTCCGCTTAGCCCTGGTACATATGGTCGGGAATTTGAAAAGTGTTTCTGGTTGGTCATGGAAATCGAGGAGAAGGAGCTGGATCAGGAATGGTGGGACACTCACGCATATATTGATCAAAAATTTAGGGCTGGATCTGCATGCCGCAAATTGCCGGCCGAATGCGCTGGAACGTAATATGGCTACATCATTTATTGCTCATATCACCCATGCAGTAGTAAATCAGATAGTGAGGGCCGCAAAAGTTTCTGGATGCAAATAATAATACGCTGAAAGGACATATTGGTTGTCAATAATGCAAATATACATTTGGACTACAATGATTGAGCGTTTAATGACTGTGAGACTGTGTGTAATAGATGCATCAACGGAGTGTGAATGATTCATAGTCTCTCACTGTCGGCAATCAAATTGCCACATAGTCACATCCTGACAATGTGAATGTATTGGACAATTTTATAATTAAAATGACAAGTTTAACGCTCGTTCCCATACCCAAGAAATGAGCGTCAACGTAGCGTCAATGAGTTTGGCTTGCATCCTCGATAATCCAAATGCTGGGCAATAACTCTCCCTCATAATCAGAGTATTGGCTGCCTTTCCAGGCAAATATGCTAGGGACGACATCGCTAACATCTCCTGACAATGAGCGTCAATCGAGAGTCAACAAGGTTGAGTCTTTTACATTTGGCAATCAAAAGAGGGCATAGTCGATGTGTTGAAATGTAAGTTTTTTGGTTGTCATTATACACCAAATGGAGAGCAACACGCTGGTTACCCCATTCTAGAAACGAGCAGCAATGGAGTGTCAACAATTTGTGGTCATGCCAGATGGATGCTCCAAGGGCTGTTCAATGATATTTGCCCACATTTGATGTATTGGCCTCCTTTCAACCCAAAAATACTAGCGACGACGTTGCTACTATCTCTTAAACATGAGCCTCAACAGAGCGTCAACAATTTCTGGTCTTGCATCTTGCATAATCCAACGGCTGTGCAATGACATTTACCCATATTCCATGTATTGGCCGCCTTTCAACTGAAAAATGCCAGCCAAGACATTGCGACTATCTCCTAAAAATGAGCATCAATGAAGTGGCAACGATTTTGGGTCTTGCATCTTGCACAATGCAACGGCTACGCAACAACACTTACCCATATTCCATGTATCGGCCGCCTTTCAACTGAAAAATGCTAGCAAAGACATCGTGACTGTCTCCTAGAAATGAGTGTCAAAGGAGCGTCAACAATTTTTGGTCTTGCACTTTGCAAAATCCAACGGCTGTGCAACCATCTTTAACCATAATCGATGTATTGGCCACCTGTAGAGGGACAAATGCACCGCCCGAAATTTCAGACACCTCCAAAAAATGAGCGTCAAGCGAGCATCAACAATTTTCGGTCTTGCATCTTGCATAATCAAAGTGCTGTGCGTCAGCTTCAATCCTTAATAGATGCATTGGGTGCATTTATAGGCACAAATGCTACTGACGATATCGCTACTGCCTCCTAAAAATGAGCGTCAACAGAGCATCAACAGTTGATGTGCTGGCACAGTAACCTACACAGCAACGATGTGCATTGCGTTGTACGTAAATTGCATTTTCAAAGGTCAGTCTTTTCAATACGTCCTTGTATACAACTTCACAACTATGCATGCAATGTCTCACAGGGTTTGCTTTTTTGTTGCTCGTGGCTCTAGAGCCAATATTTAAGAACCAGCGTTCTTCTCAACAATACTGTACCTATTGACATCCTTTCAGGTCCAATTACGCAGCTGTCAAAATCCTACCGGCATGTCCGATTCAAATTTGTTACATACCTGGTTCCTAGAGGTGATATTTTATTCTAAAAATGAATGTGTCGTTATTTGTGATTTGAATGATCTTACTTTACAAATCATATTCGATGCTTGGTGGTCTTCTATAAATGTGGGCTCGACACTTTCTATTGCTTGGAAGAATTCTAAACATGCACCTTCATGGCGGTTCTTTTTGCATTGCGGAATTGAGGAGACCAGCAGCCCTGGCATCATATGTATCGTTTGTCATCAAGTTCTTTGCCATCCATCACAACATGGGACCAGCTCAATGGGCAAACACTTGCTGGCAAAAGCGCGCATAGCAAAGTCAAATGAATTGACAGAGTCGGAGGTTACTGAATTGACTAATTCGACGGTGGATGAAGCAGCATTGGACATTCTGAAGTGGCAAGCCAGTCGTGGGATTACAAAAGTAAGTTCGCAAAGGAAATTCATTGTCGACATCGACAACTAATCTATATCGACTGTGTTAATGGACAAATCGCTCCAAACTGGCAGCTGAAGACTTTGTAAGTGCGGAATTTCACCAAGACACTTGGAATCGCTACCTCATATTAGGATTTGTTGTGGCTCAGATTCCCTGGGACGCGATATTACACCAAGAGCTAGGGTCGTCATGTAACACATTACGAAGCAAGCTGGTGCTGCTGGGAGCCAGCACCCTGGACAACATTCATCGGAGGGAATACTCACCGACTGTGGATGCAATTACGAAGTAGTTGCCAACAAGACATAATGTTAGTTTCACTTTGGACGGGTGGACATCAACAAACAAAGTGGCAATAACATCGGTCATTGCATGCTATATGGATCGGAATTGGGCAATCCGAGAACTGCAACTCGCTTTCAATGAGGTTAATAGCCTGTTCCATTTCAATTTCAACAGATAATTAAGGATAATAAGTCAAGGGTCAACATACTGGAGCAAGGGTAGCCATACAGTTGAAGGAAGTGCTGGATCGTTTTGAGCTTACCGACAGCCGCTTGCTTGGAATTACAACTGATAATGCCTCCTCAAATTACTTGATGACTCAGCAACTACAATCCACACTTGAGGCCTCAGGAATCGAGTGGCCTCCATTGAGAAACCACATACCATGCATGGGGCATGTCATTCAGCTTGCTTTAGGTGGGTTCGTGAGTAGTCTCGGTGTAACAGGCCCCACAAAGTCGTGGGAAGAACATGAGCGCGATCACCAATTCGGAGAGAATTGAAGCCCAGATATTGGGATAAGTCAAAGACTTCGAAAGAGGGCAATGCTAGGATCAACAAGGTGTTTGCTATGAAACCAGGTTTGGCAAAGATAATTGAGAAATTACGTATTTCAAGATATTTTGAATGTTCTGAAACTGACCATCATATAGCAGCGAATGCGAGGAGTGTTGATTACATTCACACTGGGACATCGCAATGAGTATATTATCTGTTAAAAAACCAAGGTACCAATTGCAGTCCTACCCATTATGGATGTGAAAACACAGTGAAATTTGACAGTGGAGTTGCTTGAGCAAGCCTACCAATTATGAGAATTCACCCGCGAATGGCCGAAGGATCCACACTACTGTGATTTCCGGTCACTCTACAAAACAGAAGATGAATGTACAATTGGCAAGTAAGTCGTGTAAGTTTCAAGGCCATACCGATAATGGACTCAGTGGATGTCGAAAAGGCAGACGGTCACACTGAATCATGTCATTACCGTGTATAATAACATGTTCGATCATATGGCCAGCGTTTTGCCAGCTCTTGCTCCGAAGATAACTCAGTGGAAGGAAGATTTTTACTTTGATGTGAAGTGTGAGCGACAAAAGCTGTCCAAATACTACGCTGGAGTCACTCCAATGATGGGTATGCTTCTTATTTCAGCACATATTCTTGATCCTATTTGGAAGCTGCCATCATATAGGAAATGGGACAAAGGAATGGATATTAATCCTGAGGACGAGACTTCTTATACTGCCCAATACCAAGAGGCATTTCTGCATTATGTGGAGAACGAATACTGCGCCCAACTCAGACACTTCTCGGTCACTAAACATGAAGAACTACGTAGCAATGACTTCATCCCTTCTGCAACGGCTTCTCAATCTGGTCAATCATCTTGTGATCCATATGATAGGTCCAGTATTGATGAAGAATACTTAACGCCTAAAAATGTGGCTGAAACGACACCTGGACGATGCGATCGCCCAGCACACTGATTGACAGCTGCAAGGCTCGATTGAAGTTCGAAGCCTGAATCGCCAAATAACTGGGGGCAAGTTGGTCTGAATCTCGATGATTATCACTCTGACTCGATCGGGATTAGCAGTACATTTTGGTTACCGGATATCACGGAATCGTGGTGTCAGCAGGAGGAAACGCACTCAAAGTACACAGATTTCTCCAATGTCACATGCAACATATTCTCAATCATACCAGATGTTGTCAGAGTGGACGACAGTTCTTCTCTTGGCCGAGACATCATCGGCTGGAGGCAGTCGAAAACCCCAAGTGAGACCCTTTGGGAAAAGGTTGTAGTAAGGCAGTATGCATGATCTGATAGTGTGATAGTGGCAGGTGATGACCCGGCATTGGATAGGTCAGCAACTGATAATGAGTTGGAATTGAAGAGAGAGGCGGAGGAAAGAATATTGCACAGAATGGCCAAGGTCCATGACATTTTGGAGATGTGGCAGGGCAGCCAAAACCTACGTTCAACAAAGAAGGAATCACACCCTCAAAACAAGCAAATGACAGCCATAGGATACATTTCAGATACGGCAGACAGCGTCAAGGCATCCTGGTCACTCTTCCAACATGATGGGGCGGCTGCTTTTAAATTGTCGGAAAGATCACTGTTGCCACCAGCTCTGTCTGCAAAGGAACACGCTGGAGAATGAACAAAAGTATTGAATGTTTGCCGATTAAGGCGAATCGACCGTCATCCAGCCAGAGGTGATGACGACAGTGCATCCGAACTCATTCCCAACTCCGAAAATTGGGTCAACTAGAATTGTGACTTGGATCAACCAAACGAGAGTGCAGACGACCGTGAGGCAGATGGTGAATCCAATGTAGAGCTAGACAATTGCTTCAGGGGTCCGGAATGCCCTGAGCTGCAGGATGTGTGAGTCGCTCCAAATGTGCCCGGATTGATTCGGCCAACATGGAGGTCAAAGAACATGTCTGAAAAACGGTCGGTGACGGTCAATGTTAGTGAGACAAGGCGGATCAGGGGAAACAGAATCAAGTAGGACGGAATGGGACAATATGTTTTGAGCAGGTTCTTTATGTTGCTTGTCCAAGAATTTCACCTAGAGTAATATGATGGGAGAATCCTGACCAGTTATGTCTGAATGTTAGTTGATAAACACAAGCATAGCAGGCGAAATGCGTCATTCAACATGATACATAACTTTTGATAGAATGAACGTGACCCATGCAAGAATATTTCTCGGGCCACAGGATCCAGTCCTAATCAGCCTGAACAGCATCCAATCAGGTTAAATCATTATGCTTACAATTATGATTGGCAGCTGATGTTGACTAGACAATACATTGAAATGAGCCTCAACAGAGCGTCAATGATTTTTGATCTTGGAAGTAAGGTAATTGATTATTGATTCGGTAACTGACATACAAAACCAACATGTCGGCAGTTTTTTTTGGCAAAACAGATAGCAACACGGTCACTGCCCCATTCTGAAAATGAGCATTAACAGAGTATCAATGAATTTTGGTCATGTAAGTAAGGTAATTACAAATCAATTAGGTTGCTGATTCACATAACCAATGTATTGGCAGCATTTATAGCCAAAAAAGAATGCGACACAGTCACTGCCACATTCTGAGTAAGAGCATCAACGGAGCGTCAATGAATTTTGGTCATGTACGTAAGGTAATTACTAATCAATTTGGTCACTGTTTCACATATCCAAAGTGTTAGCAGCTTGTATAGGCAAAAAAGAATGCAAAACAGTCACTGCCCCATTCTGACAATGAGCGTCAATGGAGCGTCAACAATTTTTGGTCATGTACGTAAGGTAATTACTAATCAATTTGGTCGTTGATTCACATGACCAAGGTATTGCCAGCCAGTATAGGCAAACAAGAAAGCGACACAGTCACTGCCACATTCTGAAATGAGCGTCCACAGAGCGTCAACAATTTTCCATCTTCTAAGTCAAGTAATTGGAACTTTCTTGGGTAGTTGTCTTGCATAACCGACGAATGGGCAGCCCTCACAATCGAAACAGTAAGCGCCATGGTCACTGCCCCATTCTGAATATCAGCGTCACCACAGCGTCAACAATTCATGGTCTAGTAAGGCAGGTAATTGAAAATTGCATTTTGTTGCGGTTATGCAGAACCGACATATTGGTAGCCGATGTTAGCAAAACATACCGCACCACAATCACTGCCCAAACCTGAAAGTAAGCGTCAATGGTGCGTCAACGATTGTTGTTCTGGTAAATATGGCAATTAGAGATCGGGTTGGTCAAAATTATTCATAATCGACGTATTTGCAGCCTTTGTAGGTAAAAGAGAAAGTGACAGTCACTGACCCATTCTGAAAATCAGCGTCAACCCAGCGTCAACGATTTCTGGCTTTCCATTGTGGAGAATCTAAGTGGCGACTGGTTACAAATCTACATAAATCAACTATTGGCCGCCTTCTGTGCTAAAAACCAATGAAACACAATCCCTGCCCCGTCCTGAAAATCAATGTCAATGGAGCGTCAATTATGTTTGGTGTTGCATTTTGCTGAATCTAAATGTCGCTGGGTGGCCCAAATTCATATGCGAAGTAATGGCCACCTTTTCAGCCATAATAGTGCAGGATATATCTCTTACCCCATCAAGAAAAGAGCATCACCGGAGCCTTAGCAATTTTTGGTCTTGCATATTGGGTAATCTGGGTATCGCGCAGATATTAGTGCTCATAACAGAACTATTGACAGCCTTGTAACTCAAAAACACAAAACAGACATGGAAAAATACTGATTCCAAAATAATCAGTATCGCAATCTGCAAAACATGCAAAAAGTCATTATTAGATGTTGAAAATACGATTTTGATAACATACTAGTATGAATCAGCAAAAACAATAGCATTGTATGAAGCTACAGATGGAGCCACTGGACAACCCGCTGACAACCCGCCCAATTCAGACGGGTTGTGAGATGTCCATTGAACCGTACCTGAATTGATGGTGAGGGTGTATTGGCGTCCAAGATCGCCAATTCGGAAGGGGGTCGGTTCCGACCTGGACCTGGACCCGAAGTGCCGGTCTGGAACTGTTGATAACACTTCACTTAGCAAAATTGGTACCCAAATTGCATTTCAGAGAGATATGATGTCAAAAATATACATTTACCGCTTAATGTCTCCGCTGATGCAGGAGCCATCACCATGTCTCTGTCCGAATCCGATTTCTATATGGTGATTAGCTGGGGAGGCTATATGCAGCGGTAAAAGCTTACAGGTTCAACAGGCTTCGCGATCAGTAACGGTGGGGAATCGGGCCCTCCGGCAGGCTCAAGACCGGCTATTCTGCTGTTCGACTGAAGCTTCAAAGAACCTAGCCTCATATGACCACTTCCTGGTCGAGAAGTCTCTTGTGCCATTTGCAATATTCCGGGGACAATATCAAGAGACTCCATAAGCTCTCCAAAGGTCATCGGTGCAGGTGCTGCTGTATCATCATCAGTTTGCGGTTGAACGACCGTCGGAATCCTCAATTCGGATGTACCATACTCCTTGTCCCTTTCACGGTAGTAGTCTGCTGCATGCTCCGATCCCGGATTTGTCAATTAGTCAAGCTTCATCTGCCTCTGCCGTAATGTCTCCATGCACTGCTACACTGTTTTGGTGATTGCGCCCATCTCCCAGCTGGGTTTGTCAACTTCTTTTAGCTGCCACTGCTCTGTCTGTTCATCACCCTCATTTTCCCCATCCTCCCCATGGTCGGAACTTGCGATATCGCTCAGACTGTCTCCAATAGGAATTAGCATCTCATGAAACATTTTTTCCGGCTCTCCAGTCGTGAATCCCCCATTTTCAGCTCCCTCTGCATCGTCCTGCCCCTGCCTGATCGTTGCCTCTGTGTCTTCGACTCGCCTTCTTGCTACAGCGGTTTCTCTCTCAACATAATCCTCAATCCATTTCTTGTTCTCTTGATTGCTTAAGAAGTGCGTCTCTCGTCGTGTCTCGGCCGCAAGCTTCTTTCGGGATTGCACACTGCGCAAACCCCCAAGGGCTCAGACTCATTCTGCTTCCAAGCCGCCCTTGCTTTCATTCCCTTGATGACGTTGTTGGGTGGACCGCTTTGTCAATTTGCGATATTTGTCCGCTGGAAGTGGGGAATAGTACGTTTTCGGAGGATTGAGCATTGTAGTTTGCATTCACTTTGTAGTTGGGCGAGATGTTGGATGTTGCATGTTATGGACAGTATGGAGGCAAGCTGCGTCTTTTATGTCAAGGTTGGTACGTTTACTCATCTTGAACAAAGTCAAATCTCACTTCTGACTGTCAATAAATTTGAAATAGTTGAACGAACTTTAAAACATGACTTGAGTGTTAGCTTCATTTTCATATAATATCCCGGGGTTTCTTTGCGACAAACATCAGCAGACGTCCTTTCCCTCGAACAATATCCTATAACTATCTGATAATCATGCTATTTCAGCGGTCATAAACAGTAATTGATCCCTGTAATAAAACAAATGACATTGGACCGACTTATTGCAAATCGTGGGGAGGTGGGAAACCCCTGCAACTTGCAGCCATGCTCAGCAGGATTAATCTTGAGTATAACAATCATGTTGGCTGCTACTTATTCTATTCTGACATGAAGCTAAGTATATAGTCCTCACGGCTTCCCACTTCATTTTGTTATCATCTTTCTCTCCTATTCCATACCACCAAATCATGGATACACAACAACCTCAGTCAGGTGAGAGCGGATCTAAATCTAGCCGACTGGCAGGCACTACATCAAATACGGCAATCATCGGCACACAGCAAGAATGCTGACACCAGTTAGTCCACTGCGACGCTGCCAATGCAGCCACCAGACATATACCTCGGGATTCAAATTTAAAAATTGTCCGTAAAACTGGAAGCAGCAAGAATAAGTGGCAGCATGCAGTTGGATGTGAGTATATCCATATCGAGGTAAATGGACGTCAACTGACCATATAAAGTAAAGTCGGTGTCCGGAGAGAGCTACATTACCAATTTATCAATTGCCATATGAGGAAACCTCAATGGTTGACAAAGGCAGTGGTCCGCACAGTCCGCGAAATTGAATATGATGATGTCATCAGCACTGGGATCTTTGCTGAAGAATTTCCTCATAAGCAACCCCGTGAGTGGACGACATAGGTGCTAATCACCTTAGAGAAGCCTACGGACGTGTATATGGTATAGGTAACAGCCGAATCTCATTGTTAGAAGCAGCAACTCATTTCTTGTAGGGTTTCAATATGTCTGCTACTATGGCAAGGCAAGGAGGTGGGGTATAGCGGGAACAGTCTGACATGGGCCTGGCCTTGAATTTGGCCAAAATGGCAAACAAAGGGTTTTTGTGCGCCACTATACTGTAAATGCACTATGTGATCAAGAAACCTCTCGCCGTGGTGCCAGAGGAGAAGAGGCAGGGTGTTGAGTCTCCAAGGCATAAGTTGATGCACACTGCGATAGAAAGAGACCCAGCTATGCTTCGTCAAAACCACACTTCCGGATGCCTTCCTTGCCAAAATGGCTCCGCAAAGATTCCGCAGACACGCTGGTGACGCAAAGGAACAGGTGCACCTCCACCTGCCTGACACAGACACCCAACACCACCTCTGCCTGGCACACCACCCGCCCCAACTGGTGGGACTGCCGGAGCTCAATGGGCCCCAATCATCAATTTGCTGGCTGGATATGCGTATTCACATATATCTCATCCCTGTGCTGAATGTTTCAATCTTGATGCATCTGCCCAGGATAGCCAGCACGATACAGATTTTAATCCACATACGCTGACTGATGTACGAACATCCACTAGTTGGTACACTATCTCTTGTGTGGTAATGCAGCTAACATTCATTTTGAAGGCCAGAGCAGGCTATTGAGTGAACCTGCAAGTGATGACAAGCATTGATCGAAAGACACGGCAATTTGGAGACTATTATTATATAGTTATACGTATTATTAAAGAACATCATAGTGAATAAGATGAAAGTAAATGAAAACGCTAGAAAGGCTGCCAGAACAATGTGAATGCTGGACTGCGCCAAATCAAATGATTGCATATTGTGGATACACCCATGGCAAAATGAGCATCAATGGAGCGTCAACAATTTTAGGTCATGTAAGTCGGGTAATTAAACATTGATTCGGTCGTGGTTGTACATAATCCAGGTATTGGCCATCTTTCTTGGCAATAATTATCACGACACGGTCCCTTCCTCATCTTCAAAATGAGTGTCAATGCAGCGTCAACGATTATTAATGATGCGTCCTGGGTAATCACACCGCCGATACGTTGCAATTGGTACTATAGGAATCTTTGGCCATCTTTATAGGCAAAACAGATTGCAATACCCTCCCTACCCCATCTTGAAAATGAGCATCAACAGAGTGTCAATGATTTTTGGTCCTGCATCCTGGTTAATCACACTGCCAATTGGTTGTAGTCAGTCATAAAGGAATTTTTGGCCGCCTTTGTAGGCAGAACAGAGCGCAATTCCCACCCTGCTGCATCTTGAAAATCACCGTCAACAGAGCTTCAACAATTCTTACTCATGCGTCCTCGGTTAACACACTGCCGATAGGTTGCAGTTAGTCAGAAAGGAATATTTGGCCTCCTTGATAGGCAAAATACTATGCAATACAGTCCCTGCCCCATCTTGAAAATGAGCGTCAACAGAGGGTCAACGATTTTTGGTGATGCGTCCTGGGCAATCACACTGCCGATAGGTTGCAGTCAGTCATAAAGGAATTTTTGGCCGCCTTTATAGGCAAAACAGATTGTAATACCCTCCCTGCCCCATCATGAAAATGAGCGTCAATGGAGTGTCAACGATTGTTGGTCATGTATCTTGGGTGACCTGAAGGGCGACAGGATGTATATTGTCATAATCGGAGTATTGGCTGCCTCAATAGGCAAAATAGAAAGTGAAACACTCTCTGCCCCATCTTGAAAGTGAGTGTCAACAGAGTGTCAACGATTGTTGGTCTTCCATCATGGTCATTCACTGCCTGTTGTGGCCGTTATGGTCTATATACATCGTTTTGACTGATTTTATCCGTTAAAAGGCTCAAGAACACTTAGTGGTAGCTGACTAATTGACATATGTTTTTACTGTCCCAGAGGATGTGGCGGGAATATCCCGTACATATCTGCCTATAATGGCTGCCACATCATTCTTTATGGATGCTTGATATCAAGCGCCACTCGTATGACCGAAGATGCATGACCAAACATCATTGACGCTAAGTTGACACTCATTTTCAGGATGTGGCAGGGCACGTGAATCTGTTTGTTTTGCTCATTAGGGTGGCCAATACGTTGAAAATAAACTCTAATGTACCATTGTCAATGCTTGACGATTCACAGTAGCATATGTGAATGTGAACATGAATGCGAAACCCAAAACCCAGAACCGTGGTTTGGAACCGACGGGTCTGGCTAAACCTGGCAAAACACACGGGTTGACGGGTAACGGTCCGGGTTTGGCCCACTAACAATCAGCGGGTCAGGTATTTCAACTGGTCTGGCATCGAACCGACCCATCTTTGAGGTCCGAACCCAGACCGCTGGCGGGTTACCCGGACCTGTTGCTAAAACTAGTCACGATACGATCAGAACTCAGATACATAATTTGAGCCAAAGTGAATGGTTTCCAAGTAGTCAGCCATCCATGGAAATATGTCAGGATACCATTACCGCATGAGACCAGGCGCACATATATTATTCTTCCCAGTGTTGAAAAGCTCGTCGATAGAACGAGAAATAAGCTTGAATACATTCCTCAAATCCTTGGGATATTGGGTGTTGTTTCTTCATGGCAGTTGTTGCCCGATGTCCTTCATAGTGATATTTTGGAGGAATGGGGCAAAGGGCAACGAGGATGCTTGCAAGATTCGCACGATTTGATCTAATTGTCAAGTCAATGGTTCCATAACTCATATCTACTGGCCCTTCCTTCATGTTGCCGGAATGGTTTGTAAGATGTGTCTGATCTGAACTGCCAAACACAGAGATAATCGTACCTCCAATCGGCCGCATTAGCTATCGAATAAGTCACTATCATCATAGCTATGACGACATTCAACTATTCTGCTTGTTCGTTCCACCACCAGTCTCTTTATTTCACCTCTGAGTAGATACGTTCTTCAGCTTTATCGAATTCCTTTGCTGGAGCATATGACATACATTGCCTGAACGCAGGCTGCTGCATGAGGACCTCAGTGCACTCAACAGGATTGTGGCAAAACAAACGTGTGGAATCACCCTGATGATGGTTGTTTGGAGTGGCAAACTGATTGTAACACACTTTGCCCGGATTCGAACATGCGATGCCCATTGCGTATGACAATTCATCCACCCTTTCAAATGATGTGTGGGACGAAGTGAAGTTGCTGACGGTTGCCATTGTAGGGTTCCTGAAAAGCTTGTTGATAACCACTCTGCACAAGTTGTGCTTGATGCACAATTGCACTAATGCATACTCCGCACCTGAATGCAGTGAACATAAATCAATTTCATTGTCGGAGATATCAAAATAGTCGTTCCTAATAGGCTTACCGGCTGAATGGTTGTCCAAGTGTGCAGTACGATAAATATGTGTCCAAGCTGGAGGTTACTCTGGATTGATACACGCAATGTTGCTGTCGACCTCTGTATTGCTTGAATCATCGTTGGATGGGTGAAGAAATGGGTGGTGATGAGGTGCATGGATGGATGGAAGTAGAATGAGCTCGTGCTCGATAGCAAAGCCATCATCTGAAAGTTGTTCGGTTGATATATATAATATCCCTTCTTTGTGGTCGCGACAGAGGTGTGTCATATAAGCGCCGACGAAGGAGTACGTCTTCATACAGTAAGACCACCATTCATAAACTTCTATGGTTCTGGAGCAATATGCAAAGTCGTAACAACATTAGGAAGCATCTCGAAGGTATATTCGGTATTCATCCAATTGTATGCTTGCTGGTCCTAGGAAAAAGCCGCGCCTGGGTTTAGTTTTTCCAATCAGGGCTCCTACCACTTTCATATTTATTCTCTCATTCTCCTTCACACATTTGGAAAGTGTTTAATCACTCTCTCATTGTCAACATCAATTTAATCGTGAAAAGAATACCGCATCTGCATTCAGCTCATTGCAGCGATTGTTTTGCTCAGTTACAAGACCCTCCTATGCATATTTCCTGATTTTTGGTTGTCACTGTTTGTTAAGTTCGTACCATACATGAACCATGTATTCTCCTTAGATACCCACCCAGCGATATCATTGTGGGGTACAAGAACCAGAGCAATGACACATGAGTGAGATATGACTGCAGATCATACTTTTCGTTGTCTTTGTGATGAATTTAAGCATTTAGTCGATGAATCAAAGAGCCTAAATTCTCTGAAGCACAGTGTTTGTTAGATGAATAATTGCTAAGACGATGTCACTAGATCATTATAACCCCTCCTAGCCTCCATATATATTCGCCTTCGCGGCCCGGCTTACTTACAATCTCCAGGACATTCGACACACCCTCCTCACCTGTGCTACTGCATCCCATCACACTTGACAATATATTCCACACTCCCGATGCTTGTTTTGAGTAACAACCATTCGATATCCACCACTCAATCATTGACCACCATTGACAACCTGGAATGTAATGAGATGCCTTCTTGTGGTTGCAATCAGTCGTCGGAGATGCTAATACAATCCAGATGCCAACTGTAAGAGTCCACATCTGGGCCGTGAATGCTGGTGTTGGAGTCAGCCAATGGGCGGCAGAAACCATGGGGATTGGCAGGAGAAAGATGACTTGATGACACAACCGAAAAATGATAAAATGAGGTATTGCGTCTGGGAGATTGGCCTGTTAATGAGCATCAGCACCAACTGTGCGCCGGGCCGAAGCAATGGAATCTCATAATCGATCGTTGCGTTACTCGATTCAGTGATATGGCGCCTAAATGGCCGCTGTGGAACTGGTCCATGGCAGACAACACTCTCCGTGATGGTCAGAAACTCTGGGGAGAACCGGACAAGTTTGTAGAGGTTGGCCTTCAGCGAAGGAGGAATAGAATCAATCAAACTCCGACTAAGAAGAGGAAATTAATCCATGTTGGTATGTATCTCACCCCTCAATGCTTCTCTTGCGGTTCCTGATGATATGTAGAAAGAGATGAAGACAAGGCGATAACCTAGTGTCACATGTCTTCACCAATCAAGGTGCATTACAACGCCTCGACTGGTTTCCTTCTTGAGCCAATTAGCTTTACCATCGTGTATGTCAATCCTGACATTGCTGCGAAGAGGGTTGCTGAACATGATACTGCGCTATTCTCATGGCGCTGGCATGGGGATGATGAATCGGTACATCCGATTGTTACATCAACCGTTAATATGACCATTTTGTCCATTGTGAATGCTGCATTCGCTGGTCTGCCCAACCCTAGCAGGAAAATCAGAGAGCTTTGGGGCTGCCGGGAGAAGCATAATCATCAGCAAAATGTCAATCGGTCTGGAAGCAACACCCAAACCTCCTAGACACTCTGGTCGCCCTCACCAGTGCTTCTAAGTACTTCAAGATGCTCGAAGGCCCCGCTGGAGCTTTGCATAGTGCTCTGAGACTCCACACGAGCATTCTCAGCTGCTCCAGAAAGTACCTGCAGTTATGGAGGTGCATTCAGGATGCTGCGAGATTTTGCTATTAGGATAGTCACACTTTGGAGCAGCTGAGACCTCTGTGCAGGTCTGTGGGAGACTTTGAGTTCGGCTGAGACCGCTTCACAGATCTAGGGGGGACTCGGTGCCATATTCTCACTGCAGTGGTTCGTAGGGTTCCATAAGCATAAGGCAGTTTGTCTGACATATTCGTCTTTGTTACAGTCACAGGATTCACTACCTCGAAATATGGATCCATTATTTAAGTATCTCTATATGTATATATACGGTGAGTCTGGCCACAGATGGTAGTTGAGCATAATCGGAGATGCACCTGCAGAGGCCCATTTACTGAACCTAGAGATGCACCACTTGGAGGCTGTTGTGGTGAAACGACAGAGCTAGAAGGCAGAGAGCTCACAATCACTATTCCGCCACGCCTCTCACGACCTCCAAATGGAATTTGTGAGAAGGTGCGGTTGTAGCTCCAGGAGCGTAGGAAGACGGTGAGAAGATATGATACTACCCGGCTGTGAGGATCCACAAAACCTGGGAATGAGCAAGTGAGACCAAATGTTGGGAACGACAGGGTGTGTATATTTGTTGTATGATAAGATGAGATGGAAGTGAGATGACGTCTATCCACCCCGAGGTCTCCCGAATATATACTCCCTGTCGCTCAGTCAACCTCCGTTCCCCCTGTATCTCCGTACACCTGCCATCACTCATTAACAATGTACTTGGACGCTGTGATCGAGCAAGTTTGGAGATGCACTTGGAGTATGAGATCGAGTGAACTGAGGTTTGGGCTGGGAGACCGTGATCGAGCGAGGTCGGAGATACAATCAGATACCAGGAACGAGTGAACCCAGGGATGTACTCTGACGCCGTGATCGAGCAAGCTTGGAGATGCAATTGCAGACAGATAGTGACTGAACTCAGAACTGAACTTGGAGTCCACGATCGAGCGAGTTTAGAGATGCACTCTGAGGCTGAGATTGAATGAACTCAGAGATGCACCTGGAAGCCACGATCGAGTGAGTTTCGAGATGTACTGGGAAGTCATGAGTGAGTGAGTTTCGTGATGCCTTTTGAGGCCGTGATCGAGCGAGTTTGGAGATGCAATTGGACCCCAAGATTGAGGGAACTCCATACTGCACTGGGAGGCCGTGATCGATTCAGTTTGGACATGCACTTGGAGGTCAAGATCGAGTGAACTCAGAGATGCACTCCGAGGCTGTGATCGAGTGAGTTGTGAGATTCATTTGCAGGCTATGTTCGAGCGTGATTGGAGGAGTACTTGGAGGCGGTCGATTCGGGGGGAGGCGTGACAGTAGCTGAGACTCTATTCATCAGTCAACTTGAAATCACGGGAATGTAGCAAGTTGAGTACAACAACATCCGCCGAGAGATGAGACAAAGGCTGGGAGTAGAAGAGTGTCGATTTTGAGATGATGCTGTACTTGCAGTATGCTGTACTCAGTGTTAACTCATGATCAAGGAATGGAGAGATAGAGAGGGATGACTTAACTTCGTATGCATAGGTAATGGTAGAGTCGAGCACAAGACAGAGAGAGATCAGAGAATATGGGGGAAATCATCATGAGACACTGGGACTTGAGCAAATTTTGTGTGCGAGTCAATGCACCATCCTCAATACCGCCGGGACGAGCTCTGAGCCGGCAGGTTATAACACTGTTACGAGGTCTTGTATTCCCAATGTAACGCCAGGCGATTGACCCTAGGTCATAATCAATAAAGTCCCTAATGAATTCCGGACTAATAACGAAGATGATGCATAAGGCTTCACTTTGGATGTGTATAAGGGTTAATACCCCAAGAACTCGTGGTAACTGTTCTGATCTCTGATTCCAATAGACAGTATTGACTAAAGAGTATTGTCTTGAGATATCAATTGCTGATGTACACAATTTAAGGAGAGCCTGAAAGAAGTATCCTCTACATCACCACACTCTCATGATGACACTCAGACTTCCATCAGATGCTAAAGTATCGTCCCAGCAACTGCCACTTATACTCGAGGATCAACTGTCCAAGATTACAACGACTTCAAGTAGCGACTTGTCTATAGGAAACAACAAAGTAGTTTCGCCGCAGCAGAAGGTGTAGTGCCGACTCATGAGTATCCAAGCAGAAGTATCCTCTGACTCACCACGCTATCAGGCTGATCCTCGAATATCCATCGGACTCAGGAGAATCATCTTGTTCATTTCCCGATCAATGACTTGCTTTGGCGAAGGTATCAAGAATCGCCAAGTACAAAGAGGTGCTATATATATCCGTGACTTAGAACTGAAAAATGAACGTACAACTCTGGACTTCAAAGAAGAAGTATCCTGGTTGCCTTCGATCCAGAATGAATGGATAATACAAGGGAATAAAGTCGAGGGCCTGACCTGCAGCTCGAGAAGGTCAATAGGTTTTCGTAGATCGATCCATGTTGTAGATATTGCTATGAATGTCCTTCCTCCAGGTCGGTATCGCTGACAACATATTGGACAATTCACACCCCGAACAATCCTAAGACTGCTAAAGGCTGCTTCGGAGTTCCCATATGTAACTGCCTCATCATCCCTTGCCTCTACCATTGATAGCTGAGTTCTTAACTCACAGGAGTTATTAACTACATCATCAAGGTAATATGCTTGTTCAGCGACACAATTGCTATTGGCAATAACACGAATCAATACGAGCTTATCTGGAGCCAATTATCCATTAACGAGTTTGTGTCACCAAGCGCCAGTTAGGGTGCCCTCTCATACACCTACTGGGTATGCAACGGTTTGACAATCACTGCAACCAACAGAACACTTAATTCAACAACGCTGTATTGGAGCGGAATATACAGTCAACAGCACCTGAGTAGCTTTGCCATATATCGAACGGAGAGTATCCCGCGCCACTCGGGACATTGGTGCCAAGTCGTATTCGCCCAGACACAGAGAACTGTGTCGAATGAAGGGTTGATTCGTACAAGTCCATTCGGTCGACAGGACTCCGATATATTAATTATTGGTTCATAATTTATCTCTCACATGACCGTGCATATTGCGTGATGCCTTGGTCGTCTGAGATTGATGAAACCTCATCTCCTTAAAAAGGAACCATTGGAGCATAAGTGAATAGTTGTTTGGTTGGCGACCATGAATAAGCTTTCCTGCCAATGAGGAGTAACCATTGAGAATGGAGAAGTTGCGACCAATCCTGATCCAAAGATGAAGCACATCTGATTTGCTCTTGGTTTGACTGTTGTTGTAGATCAGTTGATATAAACGTTCAGCAATGGAGATATGACCAATAGGTGAACAAATCCAGAAGGTAGATCCAATATAGAAATTCGAGTAATAATTCATGATTTCGGATCAAGTATCTATACAAGGATCATTGAGCGATTTTATGAGATCACGGAAAGATAACAGTAACACCAGAGGCGTAACACCCAATCAGGCAAGTCGTACTCCTGATTTCCCATATCCGCCTGTATTCTCTATATCACTCTCACCTTCATCCCCCATCTCCCTCTTTCTCTTCCACAACTCTACCATCATCTCAAGAACACAAAGTCAAGTCATCCCTCTCCATCTCTCCATGCCATCATGATGAGTTGACACTGAGTGCAGAATACACCGAGTTCAGCATACACCAAGTACAGCATGCACCGAAGGTTTTTTGTTGTCCCTTCATTCTCACGATTTTTAGTTGACCCCTGGATGTAGCTTCAGCTTGCAGCGTACCTCGCTACAGATCGACCGCCTCCTGCCAGTTCTCCATAACAGCTTCAATGGTACAGTCCCCTCATCATATTTCCACTGTTTCGCGTTAACTAATGGTTGAATTGATTCTGAGCACCTGGCGTGCCTCCCATCGACCGCATCCAGATCGACCACTTCCCACTACGTCTCGAATGTCACTCAATCTTAGTCTGTAAGCGCATTTTCAAACTCCCTCAATCACGGCCGCCAAGTGCATAACCAAACTCTCCCCAACACCGTCTCGGATTGTATCTGTGGATTCGCTCCATCCTGGCCTCATAGTGCATCTCCGAACTCGCTTAATTACGGCCTGGAAGTTCATCACTAAGTTCACTTAATCTGGGCCTCCAAGTGCATCTCCAAACTCGCTCAATCATGGCCTCAAAGTGCATTTCTATGTTCACTGAATCTCTGTCTCCAATTGCATGTCTAAACTTGCTCAATCACAGCCTTGGAGTGTATCTCTGTGTCTACTTGATCCTGGGCTCCAAGCCCATCTCCACACCCGCTCGACCATGGCCTCCAAGTGCATCTCTGAGTTCACTCGATCCCCATGTGCATCTCTGAACTCGCTCGATCACGGCCATTGATTGTATCTCTGAGTTCACTCAATCGTCGTCTTTACACACGCCTTGAATTGTTCTCAAGCACCGCCTGCAGCGAGTCGAGATATACTGTGTGTAGATGGGTAGCTATATGGATACATAGATACATAGATGAGAATACAAACTGAATACATAAGTTTTAAAAATCATTCAATGATAAGTAGTAGCTATTATTTCCAGGTGCACCAGCAGTGTTCCCAGTGAAGATGTTTTTCCCAGACTGCTCTACAGTGATTCAAGGTGCTCCCAGGCTGTTGGTCGGCGCTCCCAGGCTTATGGTTGGCGCACGCATGCTTGTCGCAGGCGTTCCCAGGTGCTCCCAGGTTTGTCGCCAGCGCTCCTAGGTGCTCAACGGGTTATGGTTGGCGCTCCCAGAGTTGTTGCCAGTTCTCCCAGGTGCTCCCAGGTGTACCTGAAGGTCACTGCATCGGTCCAGTAAACTCTAGGATTTGACACCCCTGGGATTCCGGTCCGACAACTCTCAGACACTCCCAGAGGCTCCTAGTGAACAACATACATTTTGCTGATGATGGACATGGTGCTCCACACGCCTGTAATGCTACAGCAATCTTCGAGGAATATACTGCTGCCGGATGGGTGCAGTGGGTGATGAAATTAGACAACCAAACGCTTTTTTGTTTCAGTTATTGTGGCCAACAAACCGATGGCACATCTGGTGCCCAGTCACCTATGCATGCTGGCCGCAGCTACCTTCGTCTGGATGGCATCCTCCTTCCTCCAGCCGAGGATATGATCAATGATATCACGGAGGAATTGGATGATGATAGGAAGACAAGGCGCCCAAATCCAACAAGCTTCCTGATGATGAAGACAGACTTCCTAATGTTCCAAAGAAAGCTTCAAACAAGGATTATCAGGCAGCAGTGATACCTTGAAGTCATCAGAAACCATGCTCTTTGTCTCTTTCCCGATTACGAGCAGAGATTTGTTGCTCATGAGGATGTGTATTCCCTAGGTCCGCATGATCACAACATGAATCCTCCCACCATGGGCTCTTTGTCCAATAGAATACGGCCAATTAGTTGCAAAGCTGCAAATTAGTTGTTGCGAGAATCAAATGCATTGGCTGGATGGTTGTTCAAGGCTTTGGGTTGTGGGTGGGAATTTTTCTGGCACTTTGAACTGTGGCCAGATGGGTGATAATTGGGAGTTTTTTGGTGAGGTTTTGGGTCTCTTTTTGTTGTTTTGTTTATTTTATTATTACATCGGTCAAATTCATGCATAAAGTGCTGCATTGAGAGTTCATGATATTGGGATTGATGGTTGAGGAGGTGGTTTTGGGAGAGGCATGGTGGCAGCGATACGACTCCGTGTATGGCTATTACATAATTGGTAGTCTGGTGATTTTGCCTCGCAGAAATTAGGCCAAACGATTGGTGAAATGCGGAAACCTTTCAGCCCGTTGCGATACTGAGTCTTGTCAAAGGAGGCCAATCAACAACCCTGGGGCATGCTTGTTACCTGGCATTCTTAGTTCTGAGTTCCCATTCATCAATGAAGTGGGAAGCATGCGTGGCGTGATATGCCCAGATCCTAGAATTGTTGACTGGATAAAAAGTGGCATCACAATGATTCTTCCAATCATATCAATGCCTTCTTTCCCTTACACAACACTTCAATGCATTTACTATACATTCATCCATAATTCCTGTAGTCACTCCTTTCATTTTTTCGTACTTGTCACTTGCCATCTTTTCAAATCATGACACCAAGGTGCAGCACTTCTCCTCCTCCTCCTCATCCTTCCAGCACCAGAAGAAGCAGATATTCTATCAACAATGAGGATCTCGATGACAATCTAAGCACGATATCCGACATTACAATGATCATTAAGATGACGATTCAGAATCTGATGACCAGACACTACGCCGACCATCGAGGGATGCAATGGGCGAACGGCCATCAATAGCATACTCCACATCAGAACTTGGAATAAAAGTCTCGGCAACTCATTTAACACCGATGTCGGCGCGACCCCTGAATCCTCAGCATCAGGAGGTCTATATGGTCTCGGTGGAGGAGGATGAATGCGAGCCTACAATGCTGGCATCCAACAAGGTATCCAACTAACCGTTGTAGCAATGGAGGTCACCCCCCATTGTATATATTTTGTAGAGGAAGGATTCAAACCAAGCTGGTGAGCAATTGGTTGCATAGAAAACTCAAAATATGTCGCAAAATGAGCCCTGTATTGACAACTTGACAGGCCTCATCGTCGGCGCAGAATACACCTCCCAGACTACTCCTTGAGACATTCCAGGCATGATTGTGGCATGTGCCAAGCGTATAGGTATCAATTTTGCGATGTTTGTGAATCCCTTTGCCACAAATGCGGTGAAGACTGCTGAGATTCATAGTTGGCAGTATGAGGAAATTGCCAGGATTGATGCAGCCCAGAGAAACTCAGAACCTCCATGTGCCTACATTTGGGTGTTAAATGAATCATCTCTACGATTGATTCCATCGCTGACAGTGTGCACCACGCTCTTGCAAAGATTATTTGCTCCCTTGCGGCAATGGTACACTTCTGCAACACTTCAATCGACACTATTTACAGAGTTCAAACGAAGTCACCTACAGTGATCCGGAAAGTGGTATCTTGGCTATGGGCCCAGCTCATGTTCACCTGCCCTGGAAATGTTCGCGAGGAATGTTGAAAGTTCCCATCTTCTTCAATGGTTGTCTTGACAATGAATTTAGGATTGCAAGTTTCGATTTGCAGTGACTGAAATTGTGGATCATATTCCCCAGACATACTTCTATGGCATACTATAAATGGGAAAGAAAGAAAGATCATTGATGGATATAATCAACCCGACATTCATTGGGCTCACCTTGACGGCCAACCACTATCGTCTGCCGGCCTGGAAACACAGTGAGTTCGTGGTCCCGCCACAGTTTCGTCCAGAAGGTGGAGCACAACATCAGTGCAATTGAAGAAATATCAATCACCCATTTAATAATGCATGCACAGTTCATTTTCATCCTCTTGACACGGATTTTTGTTCTTCCTCACCAGATGTTTGTGCCAAAAGTTAGACAATATCGTCAGCATGATTCGCCGAAGGTTCCCCTCAACTGGTATGGACCCAGCCATGGCACAACCTCACAATGATCAGGGCAGCTTTGATGAGGACTTCCTTGATTACATCCCGGAGGAGCTGATAAAGCAGCCAATCAATTCTTTTAACTGTCTCAGCAGCTGTGTTGCTGCAGCTGAAGCTTGCATGCAATTCTCAGCTGGGCTGCCTATCGGTGGGTCTGCCATCCCCTGCAGCGACTGCAACAGCAACTGCAACGACATCACCAACATCACCAACATTTTCAGTATTGAGAATACAGGTATCGTTGATGGAAGTACGATTGTAGTGGGTGCGATGTCACTTGGATGGAACGAATGGTGTCGGTGATCGGATTGTGGTTATCCTATGTGTGCTATTTTATTCAAAGTTTCATCAATATGTCATAATAAGAGTAAATCAAATAGAACTAATTGTTTACTGATGTCTGATCTCAAACATACGAAATCATAATTGCAATGATGCTTGAGCCTCCTGCGACAGTGGAACAACTGCAAGGTACTGAACCATATTGTATCAACAAGTTAAATATCGTGATCCACTTCTGCATGGTAACTATCATTGGTTGAATTGAGCCATGAGGGTATTTAACAACAAGTACAACAGACTTCATTGAATGTACATAGCAAGAACTAACATCACCGTGTGGACAAATTGAATTGGGCGACTTAAGTGTATGCGGAGAGATTATATGAGATATTGCCAAAGGAGGTGTGCGCAATTCATCAAGTGCTAGTTGTCACATTCGCGAAAGAGGGTATAATGGTTGTGAGATTGGAACACTGCATCGAGACTCCTCCAAGATCACTTCGGGACGTCAAAGCAATGCCAAAATGCAGTGAAACCTTGATTCCTTTTTTGGAGTTTGTGGGTACAATACAGAAAATAAATTTCAAGAAGGAAATTTAGTTTTTGCTGATGGAGATACTGTGCAGAGAAAGGAAGGGAAGACATAAGGTGCAGCTCTATGGGAAGCGCGGGTCAAAAAGGGGAACATGCGTATCCACGCAACTTGAGTGGATGAGTGGGAGGATGAGAGATTTTTTACTTAGACAGAGAATAGACTAATGTTACGTTGTCCTACTACAGCGGCAGCAACACTTCCAGATTGGGATCTCCTGCACGTTAAACCTGCTGGAGGCCAATTCGATCCAAGGAAAAGTAGTTCTAATGATCACAGACAACTACCTAATCGCAAAACAGATGAATTTAGCCCTGCTGAACTACCATATTGACAAATATGATACCTGCTGCCATGATCCTTAATCCTGGAGGATGTCAAATGGACAATGCTTTGAAAGTGGCACATATATGGAGAGCTGCCAAGGCTGGCGGTGTCTTCCCAGATGCAGGTCAAGCGGGGTTCAGGGTCCCCAAACAGCAGACCGAGGAGGATGGAGGTTGCCATGATAAAACCTTCAATCACGTGCCAGTTGTCATGCAGGAGGCTAACCCAGTTGGGGTCACCAATTGGTTCCATGCAGTCCAAAAAGAGTCCTGCAAACTATTTGAAGATATAATGCAAATGTGTGAAAATGCTGATCGGGAATGGAATGCAGTCGCCAATGAAGATGACTACTTACAGAAGCAACTTGATGACTAAGGGCGGGCGCTTGGGACTTAACAGGCCAAGTGCAATAGATTCAGGCAATATGCCTCCAACAACATAACATATGATGAAGTGCCACTGCTGGTTGATGATTCAACTGTAAAGAAAATGATAAATACAAAACCAGAGATCACTGCCAAGAACTTGCACAGTAAGTCCATGGAATCCAAACTGGGCACAGCCTTGCAGGAAGTCAAAGAAAGCCAGATATCGTTGGCAACCACTGATGACGAGAGAGATATGATCAGTGAATAGATGGAGTCGGCCACGATGGAACTGAATACTACGAACATGGCCTTAATTCAAGTGAAGGCTAACTCGGCACTCATCAGCAATTTCAACACCAACTCCAGCCACCGCATATGCAATGTCCTGAAGACTGCATTGCCGACTGATGACAGCACGAGTAACCTAGACAGTGTCACCTTGTCCCTATCCACTCCGCACTGCCACTTAGGGCATCATGAGCAAGATTAAGCTTGACTGTGAAGTTTGGAATTCGGTTGACAAATGGTTGTGCCATGACAGCACTACATCAGATGCCTGACATTGCAGCAGTCAGGGCTGACGACCGGTTCCAGGCCCACACAAGTCCATGTGTAGCATAGGAAGACTGCCCCGCCGCAGTCAAGGAAGTCATTATGCCTCGTGATGCTCTGCCCTGGTTGAACTGGGATTGGCTGTGAGAAGGGATCAACGATGGCAAGTGTGTTTCCACATTCATTGAACGTTTCTGAGTTCTTCGACACCAGCTACAACCCCATATACCACTGTCTGACGAACGTCGTTGTGACTGATACCAGTCTAAAAATGAGAGCTACCCAGAAGCTTCCAAGGCGTTCATTGGGAAATTGGGAAGTCAGTCTACAGCATTGCACAATGAACTCATCGAGCACATCTCTTGAGTGGATGCCATACTTAACTCCAAGAAGTAACTGACACAAGTGAGTTTTAGAAGAATGGATGGCCACCTGGGAGAAGGCGGTTGTTAGGGGTTCTCCCCTACCAGCGATCATGGTAATGGCGATAGTAGATGAATACATGTCACGGAGTTAGTCTCGGTCTAGTCATGTGATATGCATAACACCTATTCATGACGTTGCAAGAGGGCGAGTCCTATGTCCTTTAGCGGCGATACATAGGACTCGCGCGTCGATTGAATAAGCAAGTGTTGTTGCTTAGCGAATTCATTGAAAGGGTACATACTACGGTAATCCTTGTTTGATGACGCAACAACGCTGCCAGATCCAAAGATGTTACATCTGCCGAGCGTATTGTTTTCTACCATGTCCATATCCTAGATACTAGCGGAATTGTTTGATTGGACTGGAGATTACTACAACACACAAACATAGCAGTCGATGGTCAATATGCGAGTACGCGGGACATCTGGCTTATCGCCTCAGGTGATAAGAACAACCAGGGTACTCCCCAGCCCAAGAGAATGGTCTCGGCCTAAGCATGACGTGACTGAGGGAATTATGACTTTCGCTGAAGATACGAGGCCTGAAGCAACCCTGCTCATTGGTTAGAGTGAGTATGCATTGCAATGTCAAACTCGTATTCGATACGAGCTGACGCGTCCAATTCTACCTTGGCATAGTATCAGTTTGTCGCCGATCAAATATATGATGCAAGCCAAACAGCCTTGAAGGTGAGGCATTGAATTGCAATAAAGCGCTGCAAACAATTTTGTTGGCAGACGTTTCAACTACTGTCGTAAATGGGTAGTAAGATGTCTAAGTTCAAGTTTCATCTGACACACTGTCTGACATGACATCATGCGATGGATGGCCAGATTCTTATCAGGAGCATAATGCTTTGAAACCACATTGCACGAACACGATAACCTATTGGGATGTCTGGCAACTCTTCACCAGGCACATGCTACGTTTGCATGGTGGGACTGTGCTGATGCAATCTTGAGCACTGCAGTCATAGCGTCGAAGTATGGGCGTACAAACCCTCGAAGACAACTATTATAAGATGACATTGCTTCCGCAATGTGAGGAACAAGCTCAAGCAGCATCCGCAGTGAAACATTCATAACACCGAAGACGATCTCACAATATTATTAACAATTCTATCTATCATATACTTTCAAAATTACCTCCCTTAACCATCTATGTGATTACGCATTGTATGCCTGTACACAGGTCGACCCAATCCGAGTACGCACTGCACCAAGTTGTCAAACATTTGGGCCACCTTCTCTTCAGTTTGGAAGGGCACCGTTTAACCCACACGTACCGGGTGGTTTTAAGTCTTTGCAAACTCGAGAATATCGTTTGCCTGGTTCTGAGATACTTCAACACAGTATTATTACCATTCGAGGAATTTTCCGAGGATTGGTTGTATCACGACGAGGTGTAATATACATCTATCAAGCCAAAGGACTTTGGTATCGGTTTAGATTGGTCGCTCTTGCAACACAGGTGCAAGAGGTTGAGTCCTAGGATAAGACAAGGAAAGAAACAGTTTGTTACATAGGTGGTAATACTTAATGTGAGAAATGTTGTATTGATTATAGCGATTGAGGACCCCCGTAACAGCGGTGGCTGAGGAACCAATGACCGGGGCTTTTTTGCTTGTGATGTAGTTGGCCACCCCACCTGCATATGCCCAAACAAGGAGAAGGTCTTGGCTACATGTTATAAGAAGACATCTGCTGCGAACAAAGGCACAGAGAAGGAAGAGAAACACCAAGCGGAGTAGCGAAGAGATTACTGAGGCAGTGGCAAGAAAGCCAGCTACGGTGGTGTAGGTGGTTAGTGATAGTGTTAGCGACAGTTCCGGACCGTTACTGTGGGTATGGGTCTGGGTTGAAACAAAACCGTTGCCAAATTGGCGGTCCGAGTTGTCAATGAACCCGAACCGTCAACTCGGGTACAGTACGAGTCAAATTTCCCAACCATTGAGACATACGCGGGTTGTCTGCGGGTTGCCCAGCGGGTCCATCCAAAGATTCATACAAGGCTTTTGACTCTGCAGTTTGATGATAGCGGTTCATCAAAATCATGTATTGAACAGCCAATGATTGGTTTTTCCATGTTTGGCAGTTTGTGATATCAATTATATTGGAATCCATGGTTTTCCTTGGATATATTGCACATTCGCCTATGAAGGCAGAGAATAGTACTTTTCTGTGCTTGAATATCCACTCGATGCCTCGATTACGAAATATGCCAGACCAAACATTGTTGACACTCTGTGTACGCTGATTTTCAGGATGCAGCAGGGAGTGTGTGGCTGCTGTTTTTGCCCCTGAATGCTGACAATATCTGCTCAATGGATGTCTGCAACCAGTCAGAACTTAGATTTCCCAAGATGCAAAGCTAAAAATCATTGACACTCCGTTGACGCTCATTCTCAGAAATGGGCGGTGGGCATCCTGCTGTCTCTTTTGGCTATGAAAGCTGCCAATACGTCATTTGTGCCTAACAGCAACCAAATCACTATTCAATTACCATACTTACAAGACCAGAAATTGTTGATGCTCCATTGACGCACATTCTCACACTGTTGCTGTGACCGTGATGCTGCCTCTTTTGCCTATACAAGCTGCAAATATGTCGGTTGTGCCTAACAGCGACAAAATCAGTATTCAATTGCCATACTTACATGACCAGACATCATAGACGCTCCGTCGATCCTCATTCTCACAATCGGCCAGTGACCTTGCTGCTGCCAGGTTTGCCTATGAAACCTGCCAATACATCAGTTTTTCCTAATAGCAACCGTATCACTATTCAATTACCATACTTACAGGACCCAAAATTGTTGACGCTCCATTGACACTCATTCTCAGAATTGGGCAGTGATGGTATTGCTCTCTCTTTTGCCAATGAAAGCTTCCAATACATTGGTTATGCCTATCAGCAACCAAATAACCATTCATTTACCATACATACAAGACCAAAAATTGTTGATGCTCCAGTGACGCTCATTCTATTCTACTGTACATTCAACATCTGCTGCGATCGATAATTGTTTTCATATTGATTTCAACTCGTTAACTGTCTTCCTGCCAGATTGAGACTCGAGGTCGTGGCAATGCCGAGCCCAAGAATACTGTTGCACTGTTCACTCTCATACAATCAATATTAATATATCTTGCTAAAAGAGTCGTTGTGCCTGCTATACATCTGTTTATGAACCGATATTTACAAGTGACTGCTGACCATTCTTGCATAATATATCTCTAAATGAACCTCTCGGTCAAGCCGCATAAAGAATCTGGTGAAACATATTGATGCATTCTGTCCGCCTTTTTCTTGATTCCCTTATTCCTCCTCATTTCCAATGTATGGACCATCACCAACACATTTTCAGCCTGCCACTGTGAACTCCTTCATTGCTGATTCAATCCGGGAATGTATGTTGCGGCACTCACATCCCGCTCGTCTGGGCTTACGCGATCCTCGATGGAAATGTCTCGCTCTATATCAGATTCGATGTCTCTGGGGCTATCCTCTTCACTGGTATTTGCGTTATCCAAGTCACCATTCCAGTTTAGCCAATTTTCGGAGTGCAAAATGCTTTCATGTGCGCTATCCTCATCTCTTTCAACTGGATGACGGTTGATTCTTCTTATTCGGCTGACATTTAAAATTTGAGTTTGTCCTCCAGGGAGGTCCTTTGCAGACAAAGCTGGTGGCAAAGGTGATGGTTCCAACACTTCAAATGCAGCTGCACCATCATGTTGAAGGAGTGCCCAGGATGCTGTGACAACCTCTTCCGCATCCAAAATGTATCATACGGCAGTGATCTGCTTGTTTTGATCAAGAGAATCCTTCTGTGTTGTACATAGGTTTTGGCTGCCCTGCCACATCTCCATAAAGTTGTGGACCTTGACCTTTCTGTGCAATTTTCATTCCTCTGCCTTCCTCATCATCTCGAAGTCGTTTTCTGTGGTCACCATATCCCAGGCTGGGTCATCGCCCACCAATATCCCATTATTGGACCAAGCAAACTGCCTTACAACGACTCTTTCGCGAACAGTCTCACCAATGGTCTTCCACTGCCTCCAGCCGATAACATCTCGCCCAGGGGGACAACTGCCCTCCACTCCGACATCATGTGGTATGATAGAGATTATGTCTTGCACCACATTGGAGAGATCAGTATAACTTGAGTGCATTTTCTCTTGTTGTTGCCACCAGTCGGTGATATCCGATAACCAAAATGTACTGCTGATCTCTATCTGGTTGGAGATGTAATCATTGAGATTTGGATTAACTTGCCCGCAGTTCTTTGGTGATTCAGGCAGTGAATGTAAATTCAGCCTGGCAGCTGTCAATAAGTGTGCTGCGCAAAGGCTTTGTACAGGTGATATTTCAGCCACATCGTCAGGCATTAAGTATTCTTCATCATCGCTGAGCGAATCATCTGGCTCAAAAGAACATTGACCGCATCCTGAAGGGGTTGCAGAGCGGAAGACATTGTTGCTGGGTACCCATTTGGGTTTAATGACTGGCACACATCTATGTTTGGCGCAGTATTCATTCTCCACATCCCTCAGAAATGTCTTTTGCAATTGGGTGGTATATGAAGTGTTGTCCTCAGGATTAATATCCATACCCTAGTCCAACATCCTGAACGATCGCAAGTTGCAGAAAGGATTGAAGAAATGTGATGAAATGAGAAGCATACCCGTCATTGGAGTGACTTCAGCATATTATTCGGACAGCTTCTGTCGAGCTAACTTCACGGCAAAGTACAAGTCTTCCTTCCATGGGGTCTTCTTCATGGCCAAAGCTTGCATAACGCCATCCATATGATTGAAGAAGTCATTGTAGACAGTGAAAATGTGATGCAATGTGACCGCATGCCACTTCGACATCCACAGGGTCCAGTATCAGAATGTCCTCAAAACATCCATGACATACTTGACAATGGTCCATTCACCCTTTGTTGTGAAGAGTGGCTCGTAATTACAGTATATTGGATTCTGGAGCCACTGCGGGGTGAATTCTTGTAATCGGTAGGCTCGCTCAAGCTACTCCAATGTTGAATTACAGCATGTCTTCACAGCCATAATAGGTTTTACTGCAATGCGGACTTTGGCTTTTTGACAGTCAATGAACTCATTTCGACGACCAGGTGTCAGCATAATCAATGCTGCAAGCATTCTCTGCTATGTGAAGGTCAGTGTCAGGACTGTTGAAATATCTTCAAATACATACTTTCTCGAATATCTTTGCTCAACCAGGTCTCATGGCCGACACCTTGTTGATTCTAGCCTTGCCGTCTTATCGAAGTCTATTACTCTTGCCAATCTCTAAGCTTTCATTCTCTCCAAATTGCTGATCGTGCTAATGGGCTTCCCACGACTCGGTGTGGCCTTTCACACCAAGACTGCCCATGAATGCACCTAAAGCCAGCTGTATGACATGCGCCATGCATGGTATGTGGTTCCTCAATGCAGGCCACGAGATACCACAGGCCACAAGGGTTGATTGCAGCTCACGAGTCATCGAGTAATTTGAGGACCCATTACCAGTCGTAATTCCAAGCATATGGCTGTTGGTAAGCTCAAAACAATCAAGAACGTCCTTCAGACTGACAGCTAGCCTTGCTCCAGTATGTTGGCCGTTGACCTATCATCACGATTAACATTCGAACAAGGAAACGAATTACAAATCGACCTCATGGACTGCAAGTTGTACATCTCCCAATGCCCAATTTCGATCCATATTGTAAGGAATGACCCATGTTATGGTTGATATGGGCATGGATGTCCACCCGTCCAAAGCTATGCTAACTAGATTTTCTGACAGCAATTGCTGCATGATTGCATCGACGGTCAATGAGTATTCCCTACGGTAAACTTTGCTCAGGAAGGTGAGGGATGGCAGCAGTTGCCCACTTCATAATGCTTTATAAGACCGTCATATCTGGAGATATGACATAGCGTTCCAAGGAATATGAGCTGAAACAAAATCTAACATGAGGTAGTGATTCCAGGTGTCTTGGTGAAATTCGGAAGTTTCATAGTTCTCTGCTGCCAGTTTGGAGCCTTTTGTCTGTCAATCAAGTTCATATGGATCAAATCTGAATGTCGAATATCAATTTCTTTTGCTTGCTGACTATTGAAATTTCTCGACTTCCTTGTTTCCTTGAAATGGCCAAAGCTGTTTCATCAACCATTGAACCAGTCCATTCAGTAACATCTGACTCCGTCAATTCATTCAATTTTGCAATGTGAGCTGTTGCAAGCAAGTGTTTCCCCATTGGGCTGGTCCCATGTTCTGATGGATGGCGAAGAACTTGATGACAAACAATAAATATACTGCCAGTGCTGCCACTGTCATCTATTCCAAAGTGCAAATAAAATTGACACGAAGGAGCATATCTACAATTATTCCAAGCAATAGGACGTTTCCAGCCTATGTTTATTGAGGCCCAACATGCATCGAAGATGATTTGTAAGGTAAGGTCACTCAAATCACTAATAAAGACAAGTTCATTTTTGGGAGAGATCATAACCTCTAGCAATGAGGCATTTAAAGATGTTGAATACGACATCACAGTAGAAATTCGATAGCTGGTTAAACCGACTCGAGAGACTGCCAAAAGTTCCATTGTAGTAAAGTAGAATGCAGGTTCTATTATATTGACTCTAGAGCTACATGCAACAAAATGTAAGATCTGTGAGACACTGTATGCATATTTGTGGAGTTGTATGCAAGGACATATTGAAAAGACTGACCGCATATGACTCAATTCAGTAACAATGCAATGCAGTTCATTGCTGTGTGGCGTATTGTGCCCCCACTAAAATTGGTGATACTCCGTGGGCACTCAATTGTAGCAGGCCTATGTGATATTGTTAGTAGCATTTTTGCCCGTACAGGCAGCCGATAAGTTGATCATGGAATGACAACGTTCCATAGCCCTTAGATTATCCATGATTCAAGTTCCGAGATTGCTGACGCTCGGTTGACGCTCATTTCAAGGAGGTGGTAGCGATATCAGCGCTAACATTTCGGCATATAGAGGCGGCCAATGCATTGATTATGAATCAATGCCGTTGCACAGCACTTTGAGTATCTGTGATGCAAGACCAAGAATTGTTGACACACTGTTGACACTCATTTTGAGGAAGCGGTCGCAATATCGTCACTATGATGTGTGCCCATACAGGCATCCGATAAGTTGAGTATGGGTTAATGCCGTTCCATAGACCTTAGATTGTGCAAGATGCAAAATCAAAAATCATTGATGTTCAGTTGATGCTCATGTTTAGAAGGTGGTTGTGGGATCGTCTGCCGCATTGTAGCCCAGAAAGGTGCCCGATTCTATGATTATGGGTTGATGTGGTCACATTGCCCTGTGATTTTAACAGGTGCAAGATTGAAAATTGATGACGCTCCGTTGATGCCCATTTTTAGGAGGTAGTGATATTGTCAGTGCTATCTTGGCTGATTGAGGCGCCCGATGCATTGATTATAGGTCAACGCCGATGAACAGTACTTTGTGTGACCATGATGCCAGACCAAAAGTCATTTACACTCCGTACACTCTCATTTTTGGGAGGTGGTTGCGATATTGTCAATACAACTTTTGCCCATGAAGGCGGCCAACTCGTCGATTATAGCTTAATATCAACGCACCGCTGTTTGCTTATGCAAGATGCAACAACAAAAATCGTTGACCCTCCTTTGAAACTTATTTGTTGGTGATAGTAGCGATGTCATCGCTAGCATTTTGGCCTCAAAGGCAGCAAATGCTTTGAGTATGTGTCCCAGCGACCAAGTCTTTTTTCAAGTATCCGACTGACTAAACCAATAATCGTTGACTCATCCTTGACGCTCATTTCCAGCATGGGTCAATGAGCTTGTCACCATTGTTTTTACCTATGACAACCGCCAACACAATTAGTTTGGAAGGAGGTCAGTATGCAGCCATTTGTTTGCCAAAAATGTAAGACTAAAAATTGTTGCCGCTCCATTGATGCTCAACTTAATGACATTCTAACAGTCAGTGGATGCTCCACAATGGTATGGAAAAATGCATACAGTGGTTAATGGCAGCCAGTAGATAGTTTCTATGTAAACACATATGCATCTGAAAGATTTCAAGCCTCTCAATTTCTGATCCACCACTAGACACGGTATCAGAGTGATTATTGACGTTGGCCTATTACGTTCGAGCACTTTCGGCCGGCAATCAACCACATGTGGATCCGTAGACTGGTTGCTGATATATTTAGCCCGACTTCCTCACCTTACCTCATCCAGCTCATTCTCTGTGATTTCCATGACCTAGCATACGCATTTTTCAAAATCTCGACCATGTCTGCCAGGTCTGTGCTGTGTGTAGTGCAGTGCGGTGCATGATCGAATGTAGCATGACAGTCATCATTGATCCAAGTTTGCGTTGCAATTTGACCGCTCCGTCTATGACTTGTATGACATCACTGAGTGAACTTTGTAAGTCAGTTCTGCCAAAAATTTGGTTGTAATTATGCGATTTGACACTGACTGGCAGGACGATATCACATTGATAGGTCGTCAGCCAATGTGTTTTGAAGTCTAGAACATTGGCATGGCCTATCTGACCCTTGCACATGCACAGACAAATGTTTATGTCTCACAATTTGGTCACTGCAATGAAGTAAAAGCTGATGCTTAGCAAAATAGGTACACGTATTGCTTTTCGAAGTAATACATCCACAGCAAGGTGAATTTCCCTATTCATTCCTCTGGTGATGAAGACACTGTCACCCTGTCTTCGTCAGAATCAGATTTCTATGTGGTAATTAGCTTGGGACGCCATATGCAGGAGTTAAGTCTTATGGGTGCAACATGCTTTGATTTGTGAATCTTTGACAAATCGGGTGCTGGGGCAGGTGCAAGGGAGGGTATGCGTTCGTGTGAATGGGGTTTCAGCGAACGTACCTTCATATGATCACTCCATGGTAGAGAAGTCGCTTGCGGCATTTCCGACTTTCTGGGGATGCTATCAAGGGTCTCCATAAGCTCACCTCATGTTGTCAGCGCGGAAGAGGTTGCATCATGTTCCGTTTGGGGTTGAACAACAGCCAGAACCCAGAAAACGGTTGTACCGTACTTCACATCTCTCTCACGGAAGTAGTAGGCCACCTCTCCCCAGCCTGGTTGTGTCAATTCGTCAAGCTTCATCTGGTTCTGCCGAATACGCTCCATATGCTGCTGTACCATGTTCGAGTTTGTGCCCATCACCCAGCCCGGTTCGCCATCTTCGCTAAGCTTGCCCAGCTCATGTTCTTCTTCATCCACATCCTCATTTTCCCAATCCTCCCCATCGTTTGAACGTGCAAGATAGCTCAGACTATCTCCAATGGTGTTCCACATCTCCTCACATGTTGTGTCAGGGTATGTGGTTGTCAATCCCTCCTGTGGAGCATTTCTCATCGCTTAGTTCCTGTCTCTGCGTCTTCAACTCGCTATCTCGCCACAGCGGTCTCTGCTTCCACACAATCCTCGATTCATTATTTCTTCTCTTCAGGGCTGATAAAGTCTCTTTCTGGTTGGTTCGCCACTGCAAGCTTCTTTTTGGATAACAAGCTGCGCTGCGCTCCAAGGGCTCGGAAACGTTCAGGTTCCAAGCCGCCCTTGCCTTCATTCGCTTGTTGACATTGTCATGTGGACCGCTTGGGCAATTTGCCATATTTTCGCGCCGGTGGTGGCGAAAGGTACTCGCTTGGAGCGATGGCCATCGTATTTTGTGTTTACTTTGTTGATGGGCGAGATGCTGGATGTTGCAAGATATGGACCACATAGAGGCAAGCTGCATTATTTAGGTCAAGATTGATATGCCTAATTGACTTGAACAAAGCCAAATCTGCGCTTTGACCATCGCTACATTGGGAATAGCAATGGTAACCATACCTCATTATATGATGTTTAGCGTCTGGTTCATGTAAGATCTCGGGGATTTCTTGAGGCAAACATCAGAAGACGTCCTTTTTGTCGAAGAATGTACTGTTTAAATCTCACAATCACGAGTTTTTGGTAGTTATTAACAGTGAGTTATCACTGTAAACATACACACAACATCGGTCCAACTTGCTGAAAATCACAGGACAGTTTGAAACCCGTTCAACCAGCAGATATACGCAGCAGCATTCAGCTCGTGTAGAACGTGGAAGTTGGCTGTGACGCATTCCATTTTGACTTGAACCTAAGTATATATTCCTCAGGCCTTCCCACTTCTTTTGGTTATCTTCCTCCTCAGGACTTCGCACTTCTTTTCGTTATCATCATCTCTTCACTTCCACAGCAGCAACTCATGGCGCCACAAACACATCAGCAAGGTGAGAGTGGAACAGATTTGAGCAGAACTATGCGCGCTTCATCCAATACGCCACCCACTGAGACCCATCTAGAATGCAGACACCATTTAGTTCACCGTGACTCTGCACATGCATTCACCCAAGATCTGACCTTGGATGCACAGTTAAACATTAGCCATATAACCGGAAGCAGCAAGAATATAAAGCAGCGTGCAATTGGTTTGAGTATAGTCGAATCGAGGTAGACAGCCATCGACAAATGATATAACATACACCTGGTGTACGTAGCTAGCTACATAAACAATGAATAGCTGCCCGTAATTGGAAATCTCCATGTTCAACCAAAGCATGTGTGCACACGGTCCGTGAGATGGAACACCATAATGTTGTCAGCTCGGGGAATTTTGCTGGCAAACCTAGTGGTAAGAATCCCCGGGAGAGAACCAAACAGGCTTTCACAACCTCGGAAGATGCTACGGAAGGGTATATGGTTGAGGTATCAGCCTAATCTCATATGTGGATGCAACAACTGATTTTGTGTAGGTTTTCATGATGTCTGCAACTATGGCAAGGCAAGGAGGTCGGGTACAGCTAGAACAGTCTGACATGTGCCTTGCCTGTGATATGGCCAAAATGGCCGGAGTAGGGTTTTCACTCGCCACTATAGGAGAAATGCAATGCTTAACGAAGAAACCTCGGCCCGAAATCCCAGATGAGAAGAAGCGGGGAGTTGAGTATCCTAGGCACACAATGTCAAGGCTGCGATGGAATAACACCCAACTACTCTTCGGGATCATCAAATCGACAGCTTCCTTCACTGCCAAAATGGCAGAGCACAGGATCCCCAGAGATGCTGGAGGTGCAAAGGCATGATTGCACCTCCACCAGAGCGACTCAGACAGCCAACTCTGAACCCGACGCCTCATCTGCCAGGAATGCCACCGGTGACACCCGGTGACGATCACAGAGCATACGTATTCGTAATCGTAGGTGTGCCACCTGGATATGTGTATAGATGTACTCCTCTTGCCGGCGCCCAATGATTCAATTATGAAGCATATGCCAAGGATCGCAAGCACGATAAAGTTTTTGATCCAGATTTGCTGACTGATGAAGGAACATCTGCCGGTTAGCACACGATCTGCCACGCGGTAATTCAATTGACAACCATTTTGCAGACTGCAGCAGCCTATTGAGCAAACCTGACAGTGAAGATGAGCATTGATAGAATGGAATAGGATTTTTGAGTGTATTATTATCTACAGTTAGCAGACACTTTAAAGTGTATTTTAAAGGATATATTTAAATGTATTATTTAAGAACAATGTACTGATAAAGGAGAAAGTACATGAAGACTGTACAAAGGCTGCCATAACACCATTAATGATATATTCGGCCAAATCATATGTTATCATATAGTGGATACCCCCATGGCAAAACGAGTGTCAACGGAGTATCAACGATTTATGGTCCTGCATCATCCGTAATCTGCATTGTGATCGGTTCCGGGCTATCCATCTATGCGGTATGGGCTGGCCTTGAGGGCAAGACCAAGAGCCATACGCTCCCTGCACCATTCTGAGAGTATGCATCTACGGAGTGTCAAGGATTGATGGTCTTCAAAGTCAGGTAATTCAAATGCAATTTGGTTGTTACTATGCATAATGAAAGAATTGGCCGCCATAATTGGAAACAGAGATAGTGACACGCTCCCTGCCCATCATGAAAATGGGTGTCCAAGGAGCGTCAAAGATGTTTGGCATTTCATCATGGGTAATCAATGGGCAATGTGTTGGTCATTGTCCATATGCGATGTTT
>Ga0307515_10000539_pt1 | contig 89073 bp, 90 predicted proteins | sample 17_EM_MG_FD_194513 | JGI IMG/M metagenome (GOLD analysis project Ga0307515, IMG submission 194513) | Populus trichocarpa ectomycorrhiza microbial communities from riparian zone in the Pacific Northwest, United States - 17_EM | ecosystem: Host-associated > Plants > Roots > Unclassified | place... | reverse complement strand
CTGTTGACGCTCTGTTGACGCTCATTTTCAGGAGCAGTGACATCGACATTAATGCTATTGCCTATACAGATAGCCAATACTTTGATTATGGATAAATGCCGTAGCACAGCCCTTGGATTATACAAGATGCAACACCCAAAGTCGTTGACGCTCTGTTGACGCTCATTTTCAGAATGGGGCTGTGACCATGTCGCTTTCCCTTTTGCCAATGAAGGCTGCCAATACCTTGGTTATGAATAACAGCGAGTAAATCGCTTCCCGATTAACTCACTTAAATGACGAAAAATCGTTTACGCTCCGTTGACTCTCATTTTTTGAATGTGGCTGTCACTGTCTCGCTATCTCTTTTGCCTATGATGGCTGCCAATACATTGATTATGGATAACAGCGAGCAAATCGCTTCCCAGTTAAGTTGCTTAAAAGTCCAATAATCATTGGTGCTCTGTTGATGCTCATTTTCAGAATGGAGCTGTTACTGTGCCGGGTTCTCTTTCGCTTATTGAGGCTGCCAATACATTGGTTGTGCATAACAGCGAGCAAATCGCTTCCCAATTAACTTACTTACAAGACCAAAAATCATTGACACTCTGTTGACTCTGCATGTCAGCATGGGGCTGTAACCGCATCACTGTTTCTTTTGCCTATGAAGCCAGCCAATACGTTTGTTATGAATAACAGCGACGAATTCGCTTCCAAATTAACTTACTTACAAGTCCAAAAATTGTTGACGCTCCATTGACGCTCACCATAAACATGTCCTAACTGTTGTTGTATGGTCAATAATTTTGTACAAATAATCATCTAGTCATTATTGACAGCCAATGTATAATTTGTATGAGTACTCAGTTGTATCCAAAAGCTTTGTGGCGTCTCAATTTCTGATCCACTGATGCACATGATCTCTGAGCGATGAATAACGTAGCGCAGTCACCTTCCAGCGTTTTCAGCTGGCAATTTACTGCATGTAGATCCATACACTAATTTTTCGTTAATATAGCCCAACTTCCTCACTTTGCCCTATGCAGTTCCTTCTCCTCAATTTCCATGACCTACCATAAGCAATTTTCAAAATGTTGACTATGTGCGCCAGGTCTGAACGCAGAGTGATGTAGTTGGATGTATGGATGAATGCAACATGATGGTGGTCATTCATGCAGATTTGCGTTGCGCATTGACCGCTCCTTCTATGACTTGTATGCCATCACTGACTGAAATTCCATTAGTAAATTTCGTTTCCAATTCAGCCTGCGTGTTCTCACTTATCTGTAAGAGGCAGGACGATATCAGGTTGGTCCATCGTCAATCGACTCAGTCTGGAGTCTAGAGCTTTCGGATGGGCTGTATGACCGTTGCACATGCACAGACGAATTATCTTGTCTCATAATTTGGTCACCGAAATCCAAAAAACGCTGACACATAGCAAAATAGGTACACCAATTACTTTTCGCAGAGATAAGTCATCAAAAATCACTAATTGTGCAGGTAGTGTACCGATAACAAATGAGCCAATACAATATGTTCATCTCAATCCAATTCCTGTATGGCAATTAGTTAGGGAGGTTACATGCATGGGTAAAAGCTTACGAGATGAACAGGCTTCGATATGTTGATCAGTGACGAATTGAGTACCCCGTTGGGCGTGAGAGCCAATATGCATATGTAAGACTGTGGTTTCCGCCATGCGAATCTCAGATGGCTTGTTTCTGCTTGTTAAGTTGCTTGCAGGATTGCGATTTTCCGCTTTCATTATCGTGTATCTCCATCAGCTCTCCAAATGTTGTCGGTGCAGTAGCAGGTGCGAACTGATCCATTTGTGGCTTAATGACTCCCTTAACTGTCAATATGGCTGTTCTGTACCTCAAATCTTACTAATGATGTAAGACAAAAAATTGTGCACACTCAACTTCAGGATGTAGCAAGGAGCATGTCTCTGCTTGTTTTGATTATAAAGGCAGCCCATAAAACAAACAAAGACAATGATGGACCAAAGTTAATATTGTGCACATGACAGTAGGATATCTGAATGTGACCATACATAGAAGAACCCACAAACTAGAACCGGAGATTGGAACCGACGGGTCTAGCTAAACCCGGCAAAACCCGCAGCTTTATAGGTACAGGTACGGGTTTGGCCCACCAAGATGCTCCAGGTCTGGTATTTGGACGAGTCTGGAACCGAACCAAACTGTTTTTCCGGTTCCAACCCGGACCGCTGGTGGGTTACCCGGACCCGCTGTTAACACTACCAACCCGGCTGGGTGATGGGTACAATCTCCAAAACGGTACAGCACCACATGTAGAGGCTTTGGAAAATGCACATGATGTTTCACCAGTTAACGCAACCGGGATGGGGACACGCAGCCGACTACCTCTGTGAGAGATGCACAATGTACAGGATGAGTCAATTGAAGGTGCTCACAGTCGTCCAACCACAAACAGGAGATGATGCAGCCACATCTGCACTGACGACATTTGGAGAGCTTATGGAGACTCTTGATGGTGTCCTCGGAGAATCGCAATTGCTGCAAGTCACTTCTCAACCAGGAAGTTGACATGTCAAGCCGGATTCCCGGAAACCCCAGTCACACACAGGCATTGTGTCTCTCCCATGTGTGGCAGCGCCCAATTTGTCAGCGATTCCGAACTCAAAGCCTTTTGAACCTGTATGTTTTGACCCTTGCATATAGAGTCCCTAAATAATTACTATATAGATATCGGATTCAGACGAAGTAAATGTGAATGCTCCAGCCTAGACAGAATTATTGTTACCAACTGATCCGGGTAACCTGCCAGCATTCCAGGATTAGACCTCAAACACAGGTCGGTTCGGTTCCAGACCTGGCCAAAAACCCGACTCCTTGACTCTTGGCGGGCCAATCCCGGACCCGGACCAGTCATCACATGGAGTTTCTGGGTTTAGCTAGACCCATTGGTCACACTCTCTGGTTCTGTGTTTCGGCTGTCATATTCTGTGTCACATTCAGATATCCTACTGTTAATCATAAAATATTGGCATTGGTACGTCACAGTGTGTGTTTGATATATTGGCCGCCTTAATGCTTAGAATGAAGATAGCCACGCACCTTGCCACATCCTGAAAATGAGCGGCAATGGAGCCTGAACAATTATTGGTCATGTAGCTTGGGTAATCTGGGGGGTGACATGATCTACCTAGTCATAAACACAGTATTGGCCGCCTTTATAGCCAACAGAGACAGCGAAACGCTCCCTACCCTATCTTGAAGATGAGGGTCAACGGAGCATCAACGATTTTTGGTCATGCGTCCTGGTTAATCAGCTCGCTGATAGGTTACAGAATGTCATATACGAATTACTGGCCACCTTTAAACCATAATGAGAAAGTGAACTGTTCGCTACCATATCTTGAAAATGAGCGTCAATGGAGCATCAAAGAATTTTGGTCTTGCATCTTCGGTAATATGAGTGGCGCTTGATCACAAGCATCCATAAACAAGGATATGGCAACCTTAAAGGGCAGATATGTACAGGATATTCCCGCCTCATCCTCCTGGACAGTAACAACATAGTTTGTTTACAGAGCTACCCTTAAGTATTCTGGAGCCTTTGAGCACACAAAAACAGTCCAAACAATGTATACAGACCATAATGTCCACATAGACATGTCATTAACCATGAGGGATGGCCAGCAATCGTGGACGCTCCGTTGACGCTCATCTTCAATATGGGGCAGGGAGCATATCAGTTCCTCTTTGTTCTATAACGGCAGCCATTACTTCATCCATGACTGTCTGCCACCTGTCACCCCACGGATTACCCAACATACATGACCAACAATTGTTGACACTCCTGTGATTCTCATGTTCAAGATGGGTCAGGGAAGGTATCGCAATCTGTTGTACCTTTAAAGGCGGCAAATGATTCTTTAATGACTGTCTACAACCTATCGGCATTCTGATTACCCAGGAAGTATGACAAAAAATCATTGACACTCTGTTGACACTCATCGTCAAAGGAGGTAGGGTGCGTGTCAGTACAATTTTTACCAATAAAGGAGGCCAATACTTCGATTCTGTATCACCACGACCAAATCAATTTTCAACTAACCGATTTACATGACCTGAAATCGTTGATGCTCCGTTGACACTCATTTTGCCAAAGGTGTATCCACAATATGCAATCATTTGATTTGGCGTAGTCTATCATTCAGATTGATTTGGCAGCTTTTCTACCGTTTTCATTCACTTTCTCCTCGATCAATAAATTGTTCTTCAATACTACAGATAAATACATCGTTTAAAATATACTTTACAGTGTCTGGTAATTGAAGATAAAAATAATGTCCAAAACCCCATTCTGTTCGATCAATGCTTGTCATCACTTGCAGAATCACTCACTTGGTGGCACTCATGTTCTAACTGGATAGTACCCGCATTACCACACGGCAGGTAGTGTACTAACCAGCGGATGTTCCTTCATCAGTCAGCATATCTGGATCAAAATCTGTATCATGATGGCTATCCTGGGCATATCCATCAAGAGTGAAAAATTCAGCGCAGGGAGGAGAAGTATGTGAGTATACATACCTGGTGTTAGTAACGGTTCCATTTTCGGACCGCTTCTACTATATGAGGTCGAAGACAACCCGGAACTGGCTTGTTCGGTTCTGGTTTTTGCCTACCAGTTCCCTTGATTAAGTCCACCAATATTGATCAGAGAATTTCGAGCTTGGTATGTGAATTATGCAGTGTTGCATGGTGCATCTTTTAGTAGTCTCCGATTTTCGATATCTTCAAAACTCAGCAAGTCGCTTTGAAAATGCAGCGATTTTTCGCCCAAAAACCAGGTTTTTGCAGCATCGCTTGCCAAGTTTTGAAGATATCGAAAATCGGATACCACAAAATGATGCGCCATGCAATGCTGCATAATTCACTTACCAAGCTGTAAATTCTCTGATCAACATTGGTGGACTCAATTAGGCAGTTCGCATAGAAAATCGTCGATTGTTGATGTGGTAAGGCCGTTGCCACAGAGACCTATCAAACTGGCCGATTCCAAATATGGAATCGTTGCTGGCACTACACACAGCCAGCCAGCGTGTTGTTGATTAGAGAATGTCAAGCTCCGAAATTGCTACCGGTTGGAGCGGGTGGCATTCCTGACAGGGGTGGAGTCGGCTCTGTAGTCAGCTGTTTGTGTCGGTTGGATGGGGGTGCAACTGTTACTTTGCGTCCCCAGTGTGTCTGCGGATTATGTGTGGATACATTTTTGCAAAGAGGGTATCTGTCTGCGTGGTTTTGACGAAGCATAGGCGAGTGTTAATCTATCGCAGCCTCCACCTGTTTATGTCCAGGAAACACATCACCTCGCTTCTTCCCTTCTCAGAACTCGATGGATGGTCTCTTGTCAAGGTATTGTGTTTCCTGTATTGCGGCGCGTGAAAACCCGGCTTTGGCCATGATGGCTGTATTCAAGGCCAGGGGCATGTCAGACTGTTCCAGCTGTTCCCGACCTCCTTCCTTTGCTATAGTAGCAGACATATTGAAAACATTCAAGAAATTGGTTCCTGCTTCTAACACTAAGATTTGGCTATTACCTCAACCATTTACGCTTCCATAGCCTCCTCTAATGTGATTACAGCCTGTTTCGGCCACTCACTGTGATGTGTATCAGGAAATTCGTCCGCGGCAATGCCCGAGCTGACGGCACCATCATGTTCGACTGTGCAGACCGTGCGAACAAATGCTTTGATCGACCATGGTTAGTTCCCGTAACGGGCATCGATAAATTGGTCACATAGCTCTCTACGTACACCTGCTATATGTCATACGGTTAATTGGCGGTCATATTCCTCGTTACCATTATACTCACATCCAACTTCATGCTTCTTTGCGTTCTTGCTTCTTGCAGTCTTATGGACGATTTTGAACAGTGCATCCTGGGTCATATATTTGGTGACTGCATTGGCAGCATCACAGTGGACTAACTGTTCACTGTGTTCTTGCTGTGGGCTGATGAGTATGGTATTCGATGCAGCACCTGGCAATTGGCCTGAGTCGAATCCGCTCTGACATCGCTGAAGGGATTCGGTATGCATCATTTGCTCATGAGGAATAGGAGAGGACAATGATCAGAGAAACAAGTGGGAGGTCCTGAGGACTATATCGTCAGTGCCATGTCACAATGGAATAAGTAGTGACCAACAGGTTGGTTATACTCAGGATGAATCCTGCTGAATATGGATGCAAGTTGCAGGGGTTTCCCACCAACCTGTGATTTGCAATACGTCGGTGCAATGTTGTGTGTTTGTTAACAGAGATAAATTGCGGTGTATGACAGGGCAACGCGTATGATTGTCAGATATAAATCGGAAATTGTTCCAGGGAAAGGATGTCCGCTGATGTTTGTCTCACATCATCCCCAGAATATTACATGAAACTGACGCTAACAATCAAGTCATGTTGTACGGTTAGCCTAACTATTCTCAATTTATTGGCTGTCAAAGGCAGAGTTTGCTTTGTTCAAGATGAACAAAGTACCAACCTTGACACAAAAGACGCAGCTTGCCTCCAGATTGTCCATATCTTGCAACAACTAACATCTTGCCCAACAACTAAGTCAACTCAAACTACAATAGTAAATGCTCCAAAGATACACTTTTCGCCACAACCAGCGGGCAAATACTGCAAATCGACTTCGCAGTCCATACAATGAGATCATCAAATGACCAATGGCAAGAGCGGCTTGGAAGCAGAAAGAGTCCGAGCCCTTGGGGCATTGCACAGCGTGTGATCCAAAAAGAAGCTAGCGGCTGGGATATAACAAGGAACGCACAGTGTAATCACCGAAGAGAAAGAAGAATGGTTTGAGGATCATGTTGAGAGAGAAACCGCTGCGGCAAGACAACGAGTTGAAGATCCAGAGGCAGCAGTTCAGCAAGAGCAGCAAGGAATGATGTAAGTTGAAGAGGGGGTATTGATGGACGGAGACGCCACAACGATGTTTCAGAAGTTGTTGGTTCCTATCACAGACAGTCTGAGTGATCATGCAAGTTCAGACAATGGGGAGAAATGGGAAGATGACAATGACAAAGAGACAGAGCAAGGCAAGCTCAGCAAAGATGACAAACCCGGCTGGGTGATGGGCACAATCTCAAAAATGGTACAGCAGCGCATGGAGAGGTTTCGGCAGAAGCAGATGAAGCTTCACACATTGACACAACCTGGATTGGAGGACCCAGCCGACTACTTCCGTGACAGAGATAAGAAGTAAGGCACATCCTATATCTGAGAACTGGCAGTCGCTGAACTGCAAAGGGATGATGGTGCAACTGTACCTCCACCTACGAAATTTGGAGAGCCTACGGAGTGTCTTGACATTGTCCCTGTAATATCGCTAATGCCGCAAGGGACTTCTTGACCAGGAGGTAGTCATATTCGGCTAGGTTCTGGAAAGCCGCAGTTGAAGATGAGTATATCCGGTCGTGCTTCCGCTGCGGAGCCTGATTCCTCACTCATTTAGAAATCGAAGGCCGTTGAACACTCAAGCTTGTACCCCTGCTTATAGCCCCCCCAGCTACTCACGATTCAGGAATCGTATTCGGACAAAGACCTGGTGATGGTCCCCATGTCATTGTGGAAATAGAGGAGCATATTGGGATTTTTAATGTCATATCTTCGCGAAAAGCCATCTGTGTACCAATTTTGCTACCTGTCATCGTTGTCTCAATTTCGGGGACCAAATCGTGAGACACAATAATTCGTCTGTGAATGTGCAAGGGTCAAACGCAACATGTGAGAGTTCTAGAATCTAAATCAGGCTCTATGATGGCCAAAACGTTCGATTTCTGTTTGGCAATTAATGCCCAGTGAGAATGCAAAAGCTGTATTAGTGAAGAAATACACTAACAATAATTCAGTGAGTGATATCATATGAGTCGTAGCAAGAGCGGTCAGTGTCAAATACCAATCTGTCTGAATGATGACCGTCATGCTACATTCATCCATGCATCCAACTGCATAACTCAGTGCACAGACATGTTGCACATCGTTGAGATATTTAAAATTGCTTATGGTACGTCATGGAAATTGAGGAGAAGGAGCTGGATGCGGAAAGGTGAGGAAGTCGAACTAGATTTACCAAAAACTAGTGAAATGATCTACATGCCATAAACTGCCGGCCGACAGCGCAGGAATGTGATAGGGCCATGACATATCTCACTCAGATAAAGTGGATAACGGTTAATTAGAAATTGAGAGACTTCACAGCTCTTGGATGCAAATGATAATACTTAGAAACGCAATATTGAATGGCCAAGATGAGTACACAATTTGTTGGATACAAATATGGATTATAAGGAGGCTGTTTCGATGTGATTGATGTGAGTGTCAACAGAGAATCAACGATGTTCAGTCTCGCACATTCGACATTCAAAGGGCTGCATTGTAACATCCCTGCCAGGTCACTGTATTCGTTGGCGTTATAGTGGAAAACGCAAATGGAATAGACATTGACCCTTCCGAACAATGAGCCTCAACGGTGGGTCAAAGAATGTTCGCCGTGCATCATGGAAACTCCGAGAGCTATGCGGCGACATGAACACACATTCGAGCTATCGGCCGCCTCTCTAGGCAACAATTGTGACGACAACATAGCTGCTCTGTCCTGAAAATGAGCATCGACAGAGCGTCAAAAACTTTCGCCTTACATCGTGGAAAATCTGACAGCTGTGTGGCGACATTAACTTATAATCGAACTATTGGTCGCAATTCTAGGCAAAATTGGTTGCGACAACATCACTGATTTGTTCTAAAAATGAGCGTCAACGGAGGCTCGACGAGTTCGGTATCGCATGGTGGATACTTGATGGGCTGTGCAACCACATTGATCCGCAATTGAACTATCAGCTGCCTTGCTAGTTACAGATGCCTCCAACGACATTTTAATTATGCCCTAAAAATAAGTGTCAAGGCAGCATTAACAAGTTTAGGCCTTGCATCTTGCAATATCCAAGGGCTGTGCGTGGACATTGACCCATACTCTAAATATCGGCTGCATTTGTAGGCAAACATGGTTGCAACATCGTAGCTGCTAAGTCCTGCAAATGAGTGTCAACAGAGCATCAACGATTTTAGACCTTGCATCTTGCATTATCGAGGTGCTGTGCGACCACATTGAAACATGATTGTACTACTGGCCTCCTTTCTACGTAAAAGTGCATGCGACAACATCGTGACAATGTTCTGAAATGAGCCTCAATGGAGCATCAACAGAGCGTCAATAAATTTTCGTCATCCACTATCGGTAATCCATGGGTTATGGAACGGACTTAACCCACAATCGACCTATCCTCAACCGTGATCGCCAACAGTGCTGGTCACGATATTGCGCCCGCCTCCGCTAATTGAGCACCCTCGGAGTGTGAACAATTTCAGTGGAGGCTCAGTACACCACACAGCAATGAACTGCATTGCGTTGTTAGTAAATTGAGTTTTATGCGGTCAGTCTTTTCAATATGTCCCTGTATACAACTTCACAAATATACATGCAATGTTTCACAAATCTGATTGTTTTGCTTCCAGCTCTAGAGTCAATATTTGAGAACCCACAATCTGCTCTATGATGAGGTAACCTTTGGCAGTCTCTCTAGTCAGAGTAGAAAATTTTCTAATTTCTACCGCCATGCCGGATTCAGAATCTTTAAATACCTCATTACTAGAGGTTATGATATCTTCATAAAGTGAACTTGTCTTTATTCGGGATTTGAGCGATGTTACTGTACAAATCATCTGTGATGCTTGGTGGGCTTCAATCAATGTAGGCTCGAAGCAACCTATTGCCTGAAATAATTCTAGAGATGCATCTTCATGGTAATTTCATTTGCATTGAGGAATTGAGGAGACCGGCCAACCTGGAATCATATCCATCTTTTGTCGTCACGTTCTTTGCCATCCATCAGAAGATGGAACCAGCTTAGTGTTAGCAACGGTTCCTGACCGTCACGTTGGGTTCAGGTCCAGGTCCAAACTGAGCCGTTGCCAAACAGGCAGTCCAGGTAGTGTCAGCACTGGGTGTGGGTAGCCCGCCCGTGGTCCGGGTGTTGACCAGCAGTTCGGTTCGGTTCGGATCCAAACCTGGACAAAAACCCGAAGAGCACATGTCTTGGCAGGTTGTTACCAGGTCCGGAAATCGAACTGTGGGTATTTGGCCGGGTTGGAACTGGACTGGGATTTCAACTTTCTGGTTCCCGCAGCTTTGGCTCGAAATGAGTATTGCAGTTTAGATTGGATCGTGACATGATCAATACGTAGATTGTGCAGTGTTAGGTGCTCGTTTACTTCCCGCTTGGAGCTTTGTGGTCTGATTGATTTTCGTTCAGTGGCTGTGAAATTAGGGCCAATCTCAAGCGAAATTGGCGGGTTTTCGATAGCGACCCAGGAAATATTGCTCGTATCGCATATCTGAAAACGGGAGGTGAAAGAGCGCCTAAAACTGCACAATCTAATTATTGATCATTTCACGATACGATCAGAACTCAAATACTTAATTGGAGAGAAAAATCTGAGCTTGCAATGGCCGGGTGTTGAGGTGAAACCCGGCCCAAATGCAACGGTCCGGGGTTTTCATGTGGTAAAACTGTTGCAACGGTTCCGTTCCGGTTCCAACCCTAACCCGGAACAGTTCTAGCGGGTTCGAACCATTGCTAACACTAAGCCGGGGTGGTCAATAATCCCGAACCGTCCACTTGGGTACAGTGCAATGGTAATCTCTGAACCCATCGGAATTGGGCGGGTAGTCCGCAGGTCACTTAGCGGTTCCATCGATAGATTCATTTAAGGCTCTTGTATTTGCAGTTGGTTAATAGTATCTTATCAAAATCGCGTTTTCAGCAATCAATAGTGTGCTTTTCCATGTTGAGCTGTTTGCAAGATCGATTAATTTGGTATCGGTGTTTCACCTTTGATATATGGTATTTTTGCCTATCAAGGCAGTCAAAAATACAGTTATGCGCGCCAAGATCCGCGCGATGCCTTCATTACAAAATATGCAAGACCTATACCTGTTGACGCTCTGTTGATGCTCATGGTCAGGATGCTGTAGGCAGCATGTCACTGTCATTTTTGCCAGTAAAGGCTGCCTATATCGGATAAATGGATGTCTGCAACTCATAGGAACATAGATTACCGAAGATGCAAAGCTAAAAATCGTTGCCGCTCCATTGACACTCATGCTAAGAATGTGGCCGTAACTGTGTGGGAATCTCATGCGGCTATATTCGCTGCCAATACGTCCGTGATGAATAACAACGACGAAGTCATTTCTGAATTACCATACTTACATGAATACAAATCGTTGACGCTCCGTGTCTGCTCAGAGTAATGTATTGTCCATTGAACGTCGTCTGCCATCAATATTTGTGTTCAGCATGATTTGACCATATTGATTGTCTTTCTGTCCGATTGAGACCCCGCCCTGTGGCAAAGCCGAACAGCATAATATTCTTCCACTGTTCACACTCACATAACTAAAAATGATGTATCACGCCAAAGGATTCATTGAGCCTGCTATACATCTGTTAATCAACCAATATTCACAAGCTACTTCTCACCATTCACCCATAATATATCTCTAACTGAAACTCTCGGTCAAGCCTCGTGAAGAAGCTGGTGAACCATTGACGCATTCTGTCCAACTTTTTCTTCACTCCTTTATTTCTCCTCGTTTCTATTGCATTGACCGTCACCACCACCATTGGAGACTGTGAATTCGACTTCCACGTTGGCCGAAGCAATCCGGGATTGTTTGGCAGGGTACTAACATCCTGCTGCTCTGGGTATTCCGGATCCTCGATGCCATTGTTCTGCTCTTCATCAGATTGATTGTCTGCCGCGCAATCAGTTTCGCTGTCATTTGGATTATTTAAGTCGCCAGTCCAGTTTAGCCAATGTTCGGTGTCCGACATGCTTTCAGGTGCGCTTTCCTCACCACATTCGACAGGATGACAGTTGATTCTCCGGATTCGGCACACAATAACCATTTGAGTTCGTCCTCCAACGACCACCATTGCAGACAAAGCTGGTGGCAAAGGTGATCTTTCTGACAATTTGAACGCAGCCGCACCATCATGTTGAAATGGTGACCAGGGGGCTTTGACGATCTCTTCCATGTCCGAAATTTATCCAAGGGCGGTCATCTGTTTGTCTTGAGCGCGAGATTCCTTCTGTGTAGCACGTAGGTTCTGGTTGCCTTGCCACATCTCCAAATAGTTGTGGACGTTGGCCATTCTGTGCAATTTCCTTTCCTACACCTCTTTGTTCATCTCCGAGTCACTTTCTGTGTTCCCCGTATCTGATACTGGGTTATCGGCTTCCAAAATCCCGTTATTGGCATGAGCAACCTGCCTTACAATGACTTTTTCCCGAATGGTCTCGCCTGTGGTTTATGACTGCCTCCAACCAATAACATCTCGCTCAAGGGGAATACTGGCCTCCACTCCGACACCATGTGGTATGATGGAGAATATGTCACATGCCACATTTCCGAGATCAGCGTACTTTGAGTGCATTTCCTCTTCTTGGAGGCACCAGTCAGTTGTGTCCGGTAACCAAAATGTACTATTAATCTCCATTGGGTCACAGTGGTAATCATTGAGATTTCGATTAATTTGCCCCCTGTACTTTGGTGCTTCAGGCGGTAAATTCAAATGGAGCCTGGCGGTGGTCAGGAACTGTGCTGCGTGATCACTTCGTCCGGGTGTCGTCTCGGCCACATTGTTAGGGGCCAAGTATGCTTCATCATCGTTGGACACATTGTATGGATCAAAGGATGATTGGGAGGATCCAGAAGCCGTTGCAGAGGGGACAAGTTTGCTGCTCGGTAAGGTTTGGTGTTTATTGACCGGCACACGTCAATGTTAGGCACAGTGTTCAATCTCCACGTGCTTCAGAAAAGCCCCATGGTATTGGGTAGTATAGGCTGTCTCGTCATCAGGATTGATATCCATACCCTTGTCCCACTTTTCAAACAATCGCAACTTCCAGGGAGGATCAAGGATATGTGCAGAAATGTGAGGCATGCCCGTTGTTGGAGTCACTTCAGCGTAGTATTTGAACAACATCTGTTCAGCTAACTTCACAGCGAAGGACAATTCCTCCTTCCAAAGAGTCTTCTTCTTAACCGAAGCTTGCAATACGCCATCCATATAATCGAACATGTCATTGTACACTGTGATAACGTGATGTAATGTAAGTGTATGCCTCTTCGACATCCACAGGGTCCAATATCCAAATGGGCTCAATACTCCCATCATGTACTTCACAATGGTCCATTCATCTTGAGTTGTGAAAACTGGCCGGTACTCACTGTATTTCGGATTTTGAAGCCACTCACGTGTGAATTCCCGCAATCAGTAGGCGCGCTCGAGCAACATCACTGTTGAGTTCCAACATGTCATCACATTCATTATCGGCAGTAGTGCAATGCGGAGTTTCCCTTTTTGACTGCAAATGACCACGCTTCGGCAACCCGGTGTCAGTGTAATCAATATGCAAGCACTCTCTGCTATATGAAGGTCAGTTTCAGGACTTCCAAAATATCATGAAATATGTACTTTCTCAATTATCTTTGCTAAACCTGGTCTCATGGCGGACACCATGTTGATTCTAACATTACCCCGTGTTCGAATCCTATGACTCTTGTCGATGTCTATGCTTTCATTCTCCCCAAATTGCTGATTGCGCTCATGGGCTTCGCAAGACTAGGTGCGGCCTTTTACACCAAGACTACTCATGAATACACCTAAAGCCAGCTGTATGACGTGTGCCACTCATGGTATAAGGTTCCTCAATGCAGGCCACTCGATTCTAGAGGCCTCCAGTAATGATTTCAGCTCGGGTGGTATCAAGTGATGTGAGGAATCAGGATCTGTCGCAACACCAAGCAAACAGGTGTCGGTAATCTCAATAGAATCAAACACATCCTTCAACTGTACGGCTAGCCTTGCTCCAGTTTGTTGGCCCTTGACCTATCATACTTAATTAGCTTTCGAAAGCGGAAAACAATAGGCGATCAACCTCATCAACAGCAAGTTGAACTTCATGCAATGCCCACTTTAGATCCATATGGTAACCAATCACCTACGTTATGGCAAGTTTGTTCTTTGATGTCCATCCATCCAAAGCTAAACTGACTGTATTTCTTGATGGCAACTGCTTTGTAATTGCATCCATGTTCAGTGTAAATTCCCTCCGGCAGATGTTGCTAAGGGTCGTAACGGACGGTGGCACTAGCTCATTTCGTAATGCCTTTCATGACCGTCGTAGCTCGAGATATGATATAGCGTTGCATGGAATATGAGCCAATACAAATCCCAACATGAGGTAGTGATTCCACGTGTGTTGGTGAAATTCGGAAGTTCCAAAGTCCTCAGGTGCCAGTTTGGAATGTTTTGTCTGTCATTTCGGTCAATATGGAATAACCTGGATGTCAAATATGATTTGACTCTGCGAACTTACTATTGTGTTTCCTCGACTACCTTGCGTCTTCCAGATGGCCAAAGCTGTTTCATTGACCTTTGAACGAGTCAATTCAGTAACCTCTGACTCTGTTAATTGATATAACTTTGCGATGTGAGCCTTTGCCAGCCCGTGTTTCCCCATTGAGGTGGTCCCATACTCTGATGGATGGCAATGAACTTGATGACAAACGATACATATGATGGCAGGGCTACCGGTCTCCACAATTCCACAGTGTCAATAGAGTCGCCACGAATGAGCATGTCTTGAATTATTCCAAACAATACACCGCATCGAGCCTATATTCATTGAAGCCCACCAGGCATCGAAGATGATTTGTAAAGTATGGACGCTCAAAGCATGAATATAGACACGTTCGTTTTTGGAAGCAATTGTAACCTTGAGCAATGAGGTGTTCAAAGATTGTCAATCCGACAGGGCGGTGAGGATTTGAAAGCTGGGTCATCCGACTCGAAAGACTCCCGAAAGTAGCATTACAGTTTAGCAGACTGAGGGTTCTTAAATATTGACTCTACCGCTACAGGTAAAAAAATCAGATCTGTAAGGCATTGCATGCATAGTTGTGAAGTTGTATCCCAGGACAGATTGCAAAGACTGACCGTGTGAAACTGGATTTAGGAACAGCACTATGCAGTTCATTGCTGTGTAGCAATCTGAGCCTCCAGAAAAATTGTTGATGCTCCGTTGGCGCTTAATTGTAGGCGGCGGATGCGATATTGTCACTAGCATTTTTGCCTATACAGACTGCCGATAGGTTCATTGTGGGTTATCCGTGTTCTATTGCCCTGAGATCATGCAAGATGCATGATCAACAATCGTTGACGCTCTGTTGACTCTCTGTGGATGCTCTGTTGACTCTCTGTTGACGCTCATTATGGGACATGGTTAGGATCTTATCGCAAGCATTTTTGGCAAGAAAGGCGGCCGATATTTCGATCATGGCTTAATGTTGCCGCATAGCCCTTGCATTATGCAGGATGCAAAGCCAGTAGTTGTTGCCGCTCTGTTGTTGGTCATTTGAGGACATAGTAGCGATGGTGTCCCAACAATTTTCGCCTAGAAAGACGGCCGATTGTTCGACCACGGCTTAATGTTGCCGCACAGCCCTTGCATTTGCCAAGATGCATGGCCAATAATTGTTGACGCTCCGTTGACACTCATTATTGGGACATTGTAGCGATGTTGACGCAATGATTTTCGCCTAGAAAGACGGCCGATAGTATGATAATGGTTTAATGTTGCTTTTCAGCCAGTCGATTATCCAAGATCCATGGCCGAAAGTTGTTGACGCTCCATGGATGCTCATTTTTAGGACATAGTAGCGATGTCGTCACAACAATTTTTGCCTAGAAAGGCGGCTGATAATTTCATCATGCATTTACATTACTGCACAGCCCTTGCATGTTCTATGATGCAAGGCCAAAAGTTGTAGACGATCCATTGCCGCTCATGTTTACGACATAGTAGCTATGTTGCTGTAACCATGGTTGCGTAGAAAACAGGCCGATAGTTTGTTTATGAATCGATGTCACTGCATGGCTCTCTGTATTTTCCATGATTCAAAGCCAAAAATCGTTGGCACTCTGGTGAGGCTCAATTTTAGGATGTGGCAATGAACGTGTCATTTGCCTTTTTTGCTTCAACACGGGCCAATGCATTCACTTGCAAAGAATGTCGGAATACAGCCCGTCAATTGCGGAATGCGTACAACTAAATATCGTTGACACTGAGTTTACGCTCAAATTAATCTCATCGAAACAGCCTGTGTACACACAATGATTAGATGCAACAATTCATATACACATTCTCGACCTGCAATATTGCGTTTGTATGTATTATCATTTGCATCTAGGAGCTTTGTTACATCTCAAATTCTGATCAACTGCTATCCACACGATTCGAGTGAGAGATGACATGGCGCGATCACATTACCGCGCTTTCGGCCGGCAATTTGCGGCATATAGATTATCTCAACAGTTTTTGGTATATATAGCGCAACTTCCTCGCTTTTCTATATCTAGCTCTTTCTCCTCGATTTCCATGACGTACCACAAGCAATTTCAAATATCCCAACCATGTGCATGATGTCTGTGCGGAGAGTGATGCGGTTGGATACATTGGTGAATGTGGCATGATGGTCGTCGTTTGGACAGATTCGTCATGATCACTGACTGCTCTTTCTACGACATGTACGACATCACTCACTTACACTTTGTTAGTATATTTCGTCATGAATATAGCTTTTGCCTTGTCACTTAGCAGTCACTTGCAGACAGAAATCGAATGTTTCAGCCAATTTTGCGGGTGATTTGGATTCTAGAACTTACACATGGTGCGTTCGACCCTTGCACATGCACAGACGAATTATCAATTCCCACAATCTGGTTACTGAAATCAAGAAAAAGCTGACTTTTAGCAAAATTGGTATACAAATTGCTTTTCACCAAGATATGATGTCAGAAGTTGCACTTTGCCTATCTGTTCCTCTGCTGAGGAAGGAGCCGTCACCATGTCTTGGTCCGAACCCGAAATCTATATGGTGATTAGCTGGAGGCTTTATGCAGGGGTGAAAGCTTACAGGTTCAACAGGATTAGCCATAAGCAGAGGTGACGTATTACGCTCCCCAGCGGGCTAAAGACCGCATATACTCGTGTTCAACTGCGGCTTTACCGAACCTAATCTAATATGACTACTGTCTGGTCCAGAAGACCCTTGCAGCATTTGCGAGATTCCGGGGACAATCTGAAGAGACACCATAACCTCTGCAAATGGTCTCAGCGAAGGTGCCACAGTGTCATCATCCGTTTGTGGTTGAATGACAGCCCGAACCCTCAATTCAGATGTTCCGCACTTGTCATCTCTTTCACGGAAGTAGTCGGCTGCATCCTCCCATCCCGGTTGTGTCATTTCGTCAACCTTCATCTACATCCCCTGAAACCCCTCCATGCGCTGCTGCACCGTTTTGGTGATTGTGCCCATCACCCAGCTGGGTTCGTCATCTTCGCTCAGCTTGCCCTGCACTGTCTCTGCATCAGCATCATCTTCCCCATCCTCCCCATCGTCGAAACTTGCAGGATCACTCAGACTGTCTAGGATATGAACCATCATCTCCTCAAAAGTCTTGTCGGGCTCTCTGGTCGTCAATCCTGTGGTTTCAGCATGCTTCATTTCATTCTGCTCTTGCTGAACCGCTGCCTCTGCGTCTTCTACTCGCTTTCTTGCCCCTGCGGTTTCTCTCTCAACATAATCCTCAAACTATTTCTCTGTCTCTTCATTGATTAAGAGATGCGTTTCTCGTCGTTTCTCCAACGCAAGCTTCGTTTTGCATCTCATGCTGCCCAATGCAATACCCCAAGGGCTCGGACTCTTTCTGCCTCCAATCCGCTCTTGCCTTCTTTCGCTTGATGACGTTGTTAGGTAGACCACATTGTCAATTTGCCGTATCTGCCCGCCAGATGTGGCGAAAAGTATTGTGTGGGAGCTTCGACCATTGTAGTTTGCTTTGACTTCGTTGTTGGGTGAGATGTTGGATGTTGCAACATATGGACAATATGAAGGCAAGCTGCGTCTTGTATGTCAAGGTTAGTACATTTACTCATCTAGAACAAAGCAAAACCTCCCTTTTGACTGTCAATGAATCGGAAATGGTTAGGCCAACCAGACAACATGACTTGATTGTTGGCATCAGTTTCATGTATTATCCCAGGGATTCTTTGAGACAAACATCAGCAGATGTCCTGTCCCTGGATCATTGCCCTAATGATAGCTGACAATCATGCGATTTCGGCTGGCGTACACCACAATTTGTCCCTGTTAACAAACAAACAATAACGGACTGACATATTGCACATCTCGGTGCTGTGGGAAACCCCCGCAACTTGCAGCCATACTGGGCAGAATTCATCTTGAGTATTACAAACTTGTTGGCAGCTGATTATGCCATCCTGACATGAAGCTGACTACAGAATCCTCAGGACTTACCACTTCTGTTTGGTATCATCTTCCTCTCCTATTCCACACCGGCAAATCATTCATACACAACCACCTCAGCCAGGTCCGAGCGGATCCAAATCGAGCCGATTGGCAGGTGCTATGTCAATTAAGTCACTTATCGGCACGCAGCAAGAACGCAGACACCAGTTAGTCCACTGCAATGCTGCGAAAGCAGCCACCAAAGATATGACCCAGGATGCGCATTTAACAATCGTCTCTAAGACTGGTAGCAGCACAAATATGAAGCAGTGTGCAGTTGGATGTGAGTATATCCATACCGTGGTCAACGGCCGTCAATTAGGAGTATACGCTCCCGTGGGTGTACACTGAGCGCTACGTGATCAATTTATTGCTGCCCATAACAGGAAGCCTCCATGGTCGTCCAAGTCATTTGTCCGCACAGCACCAGAAATCAAACATCATGATGTTGTCAGCTATGTGTGTTTCGCGGAAAAATTCCCCGATAAGCATCCCCGAGAGTGGCCGAAACAGGCTTCAATCACCTTAGAGGAGGCTACAGAAGCGTATATGGTTGAGGTAATAGCCGCATCTCACTGTTTGAAGCAGCAACAAATTCCTTTCAGGTATTCAACATGTCAACTATAAGGGTAAGGCAAGGAGATCATGTATAGCTGGAACAGTCCGACATGCGCCTGCCCTTGAACATAGCCAAAATGGCCAAAGAAGGGTTTTTGCGCGGTGCAATAGAGGAAACACATTATCTGATCAAGAAACCTTGCGCCAAGGTCCGAGAAGAGAAGAAGCATGGTGATGAATTTTTTGGGCATACATAGGTGAAGGCTGTGATAGGAAAATACCCGGCTATGCTTCGTCAAAACCACATGCCTGGATGCCTTCCTTACCTAAATGCCAACGCAAACAATCTGCGGACACGCTGGAGAGACACAGGAACAGGTGCACCTCCGCCCAACCGACGCAGACGGCATCTCCAGATCCGACTTCCGAGCTGAATCCAGAGCCGACGCCACCTCTTCCAGGAACACCACCCGCCTCAACCTGTAACACTTCCGGAGCTCAAGGTCTCGAAATCATCCATATGCCGAGCGGATATGCGTATTCACATACATCCCTTCCCTGTGCTGAATCTGTTACCCTAGATACACCTGCCCAGGATAGCAAACACGATACAGATCTTGATTGAGATATGCTGCCTGTTGCAGGAACATCCACTGGTTAGTACACTATCTGCTGTGGGGTAATGCAGTTAACATTTATGTTGAAGACCAGAGCAGCCTATTGAGCGAACCTGGCAGTGATGACTAGCATTGATCGAATGGCACGGCATCTCGGAGATTATTATTATGCTGAATTCGTGGATAATGTATAGTTTATTTTAAATGATATATTTATATGTATTATTAAAGTACAATGTAGTGATCAAGAGGAAAGTGAATGAAAACGCTAGAATGGCTGCCACATCAATGTGAATGATGGACTATGCCAAATCAAATGATTACCTATTGTGGAGACACCCATGGCAAAATGAGCGTCAACCGAGAGGCAACAATTCTGGGTCATGTGTCTTGGGTAATTTTGTGGGCGATAAGTTTCAAATAGTCATAAACGAAGTATTCGCTACCTGTATAGGCAAAAGAGAAAGTGAAATGCTCCCTGCCCCATCATGATGATGAGCGTCAACGGAGCGTCAACGATTCTTGGTCATGAATCTTGGGTAATCTGGGGGGCGATAGGTTGCAAATTGTCATAAATGAAGGATTGTCTGCCTTTATAGGCAAAACAGAGAGTACAACGCTCCCTGCGCAATCATGAAAATGAGCGTCACCCAAGCGTCAACGATTCCTGGTCATGTATGTTGGGTAATCTGCGGGTCGATAGGTTGCACATAGTCATAAACAATGTATTCGCTGCCTTTATTGGCAATGCAGAAAGTAAAACGCTCCCTGACCCATCATGAAAATGAGCGTCAACGGAATTTCAACAATTGTTGGCTTTCCATAATGGTTAATTACAGCGCGATGTGGCTGTCATTGCCTATATACGTGGTTTTGACAGTTTTGGTGCACTAAAAGGCTCACGAATACTTACTGGGAGCTCAGTAAATGAAATGGGTTGATATTGTCCCGGAGGATGTGGTGGGAATATTCCGTACATATCTGCACATACACACTGCCTTGTCGTTGTTTATGGATGCTTGTGATCAAGCACCACTCATAGTACTGAAGATACAAGGCCCAACAATGTTGATGCTCCGTTGACGCTCATTTTCAAGATGGGGTAGGGAGCGTTATGGTTGCTTCTTTGGCGATAAAGGCGGCCAATACTTCATTTATGACATTTATTTGACCTGTCGCACCTCCAGATCACCCATGATACATGACCAACAATTATTGATGCTCCGTTGATGCTCATTTTCAGGACATGGTAGGGTACATGTGTCCATTTGTTTTGATCATTAAGGCGGCCAATACATTGGAAACGATCTCTGCCGTACCATGGTCAAAAATTTCACTATCAACAGTGGCATATCTGAATGGGACTATAAATGTGAAACCCGAAATGCGGAACCGGAGATTTGAACTGATGAGTCTAGCCAAACCCGACGAACCCTGCGGGTTGATGGGTACTGGTCCAGGTTTAACCCGGCAAGAGGCGGTGGGTCGGGTTTTCGGACGAGTCAGGCATTGAACTGTACCATTTTTGCTGTCCAAACCCGGACTGCCGGCGGGTTATTCAGACCCGTTGCTAACACTTAACCAGCTCAATGGGGAAACACTTGCTGGCAAAAGCTCACATCACTAATTTATACGAAATGACATAGTTGGCAGTTACTGACTTGACTACTTCGACTGTCGATGATACAGCTGTGGCCATCCTGAAGAGGCAAGGAGGTCGAGGAATTACAGTAGTAAGTTTGGAGAGGAACATGTTATTTGACAGCTAAGATAATCAATATAGACAGAAATGACAGACGAAATGCTCCAAACTGGCAGCTACAAACTGTGAAAGTTCCGAATTGCACCATAGCACGAGGAATCGCTACCTCATGTTAGGATTTGTTTTGGCTAACGTTCCATGGAACGCTATAGCAAATCTCGAGCTACGATAGTTATTTGAAGCATTGCGAAGTGTTCTAGTACTGCCCTCTGCCACGACCCTCAGCAATATTTGCCGGAGGGAATACACACTGACCATGGATGCAATTATGATGCAATTGGAGTCACAAGATAAAGTCAGTTTAGCATTGGACCGATGGACATCAAAAGAAAACAAAAGTCATAATGTCGGTCATTGCTTACTATATGGATCCAAATTGGGCATTGCGTGAAGAACAACTCGCAATTGATGAGTTTGATCGCCTATTCTTTTCTGTTTTCAAAAGCTAATCGATGATGATAGGTCAAGGGCGAACGTACCGGCGCAAGGCTTGCCGTACATTTGAAGGACGTGATTAATTGTTTTGAGCTTACTGCTGGCCGATTGCTAGGAATTCAGACTGATATCGCTCCCAGGAATTACCTGATGACTCGCGCGCTGCAATCAACACTTCTGCTCTCCGGCATCATGTGGCCTGCATTGAAGGCAATGCTTGAATCAACACGGTGTTGGCCATGAGACCAGGTATAGCAAAGATAATTGAGCAAATATATATTTCATGATATTTTGAATGTCATGAAACTGACCTTCCAATAGCGGAGAATGCTTGCTGTATTGATTACGCTGATACCTGGTGGTTGAAACGAGTTCATTCACGGTCAAAATGCCTAAGTGCGCATCGTGGTACTATCTATTATGGATGTGACGATAGGTTGAAACTCGACACTGTAGTTGCTCGAGCCAGCCTACCAATTACGAGAATTCACCAGCGAGTCGCTCCAACATCCAAAATATAGTGATTACCAGCCGCTCTTCACAACACAGGATGAATGCACTATTGTCAAGTAGGTGATGGAAGTTGTAAGGCGATTCTGATATTTGACCCTGTGGATGTCGAAGAGGCATGCGGTCACATTGGATCACAGTATCACAAGTTTCAATGACATGTTCGATCATATGGATGGCGTCATGCGAGCTATGCCTGAGAACAAGACTCCAGGGAATGAAGACTTGTTCTTTGCCAGGAAGTAAGCACGACAGAATCTGTCCATATGTTATGCTGAAGTCACTCTAACGACGGGTATGCATCTCATTTCTGCACATATCCTCGATCTTTTCCGGAAGGTGTGATCCTTTATGAAGTGGGACAAGGGAATGGATATCAATCCTGAGGACGAGATATGCTATACTACACAATACCTGGAAACCTTTCTGAAGTATGTGGAGAATGAAGACTGTGCCAAACATGGACGTCTGCCGTTGAACAATCCTGAATGTGTAACAATCAACAATCCCGACCCCTGCACAAAGGCTTCAAGACCCGGTGAATCATCCCTTGATCCATATGACTCGTCCAGCAATGGGAATGAATACTGGAAACCTGACAATGTGGCTAAAACGCCACCCAGACGAAGTGATTGTGCAGCATGCTTATTGACCGCCACCAGGCTCTATTCGAATTGACCGCCTTAAGCACCCAAGATCTGGGGTCAAATTGATCCAAATCTCAATGATTACCACTCCGACCTTATTGAGATTGGCAGTACATTTTGGTTGCTGGACCTAACCAACTTGTGGCGCCAACAGGAGGGAACTCACCCAAAGTACGCCAATCACTCCAATGTGGCACGTGACATTTCCCTTATCATCCCACATGGCAATAGAGTGGAGGCCAGTTTCACCCTTGTGCAAGATGTTATCGGCTGGAGGCAGTTGAAAAGCACAGGTGAGGCACTTCACAAAAAAGTTGTTATATGGCAGTGTGCTTGAGCCAATAGCATGATCTTAGCAGGTGATGACCCAGCATTGGATATGACAAACACAGAAAACGACACGGAAATGCTCAAAGAGGCGGAGGAAACACATCTACATTCAATGGCCAAGGCGCATGACCTTTTGGAGATGTGGCAAATCAGCCATAACCTACCTGCTACACAGAAAGAATCTGGCGCTCAGAACAAGCAGATGCCAGCAGTACGATACATTTTCGGACACTGAAACCATCCTCAACACATCCTGGTCACTCTTTCAACATGATGGTGCGGCTGCATTTAAATTCTCAGACAGATTACCTTTGGCACCAGCTTTGTCAGCAAAGAACCTCCCTGGAGGACAAACTCAAATATTGAATGTCCGCCAAATCAGAGGAATCAACCATCATCCAATTGAACATGATGAGGATAGCACACCGGAGAGCATTTTGGACAGCGAAAATTGGCTTCACTGGTATTGCGAGTTGGGGAATCTGAATCACAGCAAAGACGATTGAGCGGCAGATGTTGAATCTAATATGGATCATGACAATGGCATCGAGTATCAGGAATGCCCAGAGCAGCGGGATGTGAGGGCTGCACCAAATGTTCCCCGATCGATTCGGCCAACACGGAACACGAACAGACACGCTGAAAAGGTGACGGTGACGGTCAATGCAATGGAAATGAGGATGAACCCAGGAATCAAGAGAAAGTAGAACAGAATGCGTCAAAGTTTCACCAGCTTCTTTGTGTAGCTTGACCGAGAGTTTCAGTTAGAGATGAATTATGGGCGAATGGTGAGCAGTAGCTTGTGAATATCAGTTCATAAATATATGTATAGCAGGTGCAATGAATCTTTTGGCAAGATATATAAATTTCAGTACGTAGAGAGGGAGCAGTGCAAGAGTAATACTGTGCTCTCCTTTACCACATGACCGATTCTCTATCTGCTAGAAAACAAACGAATACGTTCAAATCATGATGAAAATGATTAACGATGGTGCCAGATGTTGAAAGGACAATACATTCCACTCAGTGTCAATGGAGCATCAATGATTTGTGTTCTTGTAAGTACTGTCATTCAACAGTGATTTGGTCGCTGTTATGCATAACCGGCGGATCGGCAGGTTGTATCCACGAAAGCGACAGCAACTCGGTCACCCCTCCATTCCCAGCATAAGCGTCAATGGGGTGTCTCTGATTGTTAGCTTGGCATCTTGGATTATTTATGCTCCGATTAGTTGCAGACATCCATTGAAGGGATATTGGCAGCCTTTAGGCACTAAAACAGCACCGACAGACTCCCTGCTGCATCCTGAAAATGAGCGTCCACAGAGCGTGAACAGTTCCAGGTCATGCATATTTGGTAATCACCGCATCGCACGGATCTTCGCGCCCATAACAGTTATATTCACCTCACTGATTGGCCAAAATCAAATATATCAAAGGGAATACCCACAGTCGAAATTAATCGATATTTCAAACTGCAAAACATTGAACAACACATTATTGGATGTTGATAATGCGATTTTGATAAGATACTGTTAACAAACTGCAAAAACAAGAGCCTTATATGAATCTATAGATGGACCCGCAGCGTGACCTGCTTACAACCAGGACAATTCAGCGAGGTTGGCAGTTTACCATTGAACCGAGCCCGAATTGTTAGTTGGAGTGTATTGGCTACTCACACAGCCAATATGGCAATGCTTCACGTTGGAACCCTACCCGGACCCAAAGTGACGGTTTGGAACCGTTGCTAACACTAGCAAAAAGTTGAAATAGGCAAATTGCAATGATAGATGCTGTTTCTTTTGGAATAGCAATTTGTGTACCTATTTCGCTACATGGCACCTTTTGCTTGATGTTAGTGACCAAATTGTGAGAAAAGATCATTTGTCTGTGCATGTGCAAGTGTCAGATTGGCCATAGAAAAATTTTCAGACTGCTAATCAGGTTGATTGACGACCAATAAACTTGATATCGTCCTGCCTGTTACTGTTAATTCAGTAAGGTAAAATTAAGTTAGAGACGAAATTCACTTCCAATATTTTAGGCAGTGATGTCATATGTGTCATAGGTGGAGCTGTTACAGCACAATGCAAACCAGGATGAATAACAAATATCGTGCTGCATTCCCTCATGCATCTAACTGGATAACCGTGTGCACAGACCTGGGGCACATTGTCGAGGTGTTAAAAATTCATCATGGTATGTCATGGGATTGGAGGAGAATGAGCTGGATGAGGAACGCTGAGGAAGTCGGGCTATATATATCAAAAACTGGTGTATTGATGGACATGCAGTAGATTGCCAGCCGACAGCGCACAAATGTGATTGGTATACATCATTTATAGCTCAGATAACGTGTCTAGTGGTGGACCACAAATTGTGAGTGCTCGACACTTTTGTACGCAAATGCTTATACCTAGACACAATTCAGTGGCTGCTAATAACGAATATATGCACTTTGCATACAATTGGTGATCTTCCTATGACTGTAAGTATGTCATCAAGGTGAGCATCAACAGAGCGTCAATGATTATAGGTCATACATTTTCAGCAATCCCAGGGCTGAACAGTCATATCCTTCAACAGTGATTGTATTTGCCGTTTTTATAGGCAAAGCGAAAAGTGACACCCTGGTTGCGCCATCCTAGCAATGAGCATCTGTGATGCATCAAAAATTTCTGAGCTTGCGAGTCTGATAATACAAACCAGACATGGTCGCTGTGACAAATAATCAAAGTATTGGCCATCTTCAGAGACACAAATGCCAGTGACATCATCACAACTATCACCTGAAAATGAGTGTCAACGTAAGAACTGATATGCTGGTAGGATGGTTGCTTCAGTCACAATCATTGACCGGAGCATGGATCCTGAGGAGACCAATATGATTAGACAAGGAGCTCAATAGAAAGCATGACTGTTGCTGCTAGACTCACAGGCCTCCTATTGAATCAGGTTGCAAGGTTGTACATGCACAACTTTTGTGTAATATCCCTAGTCGTACTTACCTTCATACTAGATATATTCTTCTTGTGTTCTGCAGATAACATATAATGTTCCTTCTATGACCATTAAAGTCATGGATGCGTATGAAGGTGAGCATCGATCAAATATCCGAGTATATAAATTCGAGCATATAACAAAAACAGGCGGGATGTGAGTGATTAAGGTTTGGTTTTCTCAAGCCCAGGTTGATTGCATGGATCAAAGGTGTAGTAAAACACCACAGTTCGTGACAACACATGGGATATGAGAAGCCCTTCATTCCACCGAGGGTCAGTGCAACCTGCAACACACTCAACTATACTCCGATTCATTCTACATCATGTCGTGTATCTATAGTAGTTTGCCACCATCTTTGTGCACAGAACATGTCGAGGAAGGGATCTCCACCTAAGACAGTGAATTTGGTTTCACCTAGTGGCCAATTTGGCTCAGAAGAGCATCGTGACAACAATTCAGGATCATCGGATAATGGTTCACACACTGCCACTGGTAAAGAGAGTCGATTTGGGAATCAGGCCAATCAATATCATCCGCTGCATGGGTATGGTTTCCCTCCTTCACAGCAGCCATTTCCAGGTGCTCTGCAGTTTTCTCACCATTCTGCATTGAACATGACACCCAACAGTTTGCAACCTACCTCCAGCGTAAGCCAATAATTTCCAAGTTGTCGGCCACAGTGGCAAGGATATGACCTCCACCAAGGTGGTTATGGCCAGTCTCAAATGTTTCCCCAGCAGCAGTTACCAGAGCAAGGGTTGTCAAGTGCAGGTGCACCGAGAGCGCCTCCAGGACTGCCAGGAAACAATGCAGTCAATCGGCCAACATCCTCCAGCACTGCTCCACCACCTGGACCTCCATCCGGCGCTCCTTGGAGACCTCCCATTAGCCACTAAACAAAACAATTGCTTCCGCCCAGGAACCACGGAAAGCAGATGTCGCAAGGATTGTGGACTCGTCCCCATTGCCGGAGATTTCCTACAATGATTATGATGCAGATGATCAGTGCGACGATTTGTCGGACTTGGGCGGTGCAGAGGGCAAACCCCCAGTAAGCCTGAAGCAAACCAAATTCTCCTTGAAGCAATTTGCCAAAATGATGGGGCAGGCCAACTATAGTGCGTTCAACAAGTGGAAGAAAGTATGGGAGGCTGGGTTTCTTGAGAAGAAGCATCGGTCCATTACCCTGAGGCAGAACCGTTTGAAACAGCTTATCGATGGACCCCTGCTCTGGGAGATGGCGGTTGCGGATTGTTTGGAGACGTATGAGAGCTGCGTGCCGTTGGATGATTTCGATAATGCCAAGTTGGTCCGTCGGCAGTGGGTGGAGATATTCCTAAAGAAACGTGCAAGTGATATTTGGGAGGCGAGGAAAACGGGATGGCGAGGCACCAAGCGACTGTTGACAGATTTGGGAGAGTGTGCAGGCAAAATGGCGAGAAGTAACCTCCCAGAGTTGCCAAATTCAACGTTCATGGTTGTGATTCGCCGGGTGTCAAATGGAGACGATATCGTTGAATCCTCAAACCAACTCCAAGCCGCATATACCGATGTGAGGCACTACGAGGAGCTGATTGATTTCATCAATACAAATGGAGGCCCAAAAGGGCCATAGATTCTAACATCGATATTCAAGTGCACCTTCGAGCAGGACGAATTGGACACAGAGTATATGGGATTATATTCAAATGGGCTGATGAAAATGGACCCCATGTATGGCCAGATTATGTACAACTGTTGGCTTTCAAATGCTTTCAAGTTGAGACTTGGACACAATCCGAAAATATTTTTGGTCGAAATCAAGCGAGTTAGAGGGAAGGACATTGCCGAGCACATAATGAGATCAGCGAAGGTAATCCCCACTAGCCGTGTTAAGGCTAGATGTAAGCATCTGCTAATCATTATTCTTAGACTTGGGAAGGTTCTGAAAAGGGTGGTGGAAGAAAGGAGGGAGCGGAGGATGGTGGGCAAGAGAATGATACTTCTATTGATGTAAGTTCTGATTCAAGGAATAGAATTGATTGTATCGCATCCATATATATTCGTTCCAATGGTTGCTTGCCTGTGAAATTCCTAACATTGTGATCAGTTTAAAGAGCACCGGAATATGAGCCCTTCTGCCCAGCTTACATCACAGACATTGAACGAGATCATTGAGGACGAAAAGAACACAGTCAAAGGTGCAAGGGAGCTTCAGGAGCAAGTGAAGGATGATGAGGAAGTCCTCGATCCAGCAAATACCAGCTCAGTATGGAATAGTGATCTCAGTACAATCAACCACAAACTTGAACACGAGTGTCTCGATGAGGCAGTCAGGCTGCTGAATGCACATCCTATTCGACAATCAACAGATGACTGTGTTCCAGGCCACAAGTATTCAATTCCAGCTCTCCCTAGAACGACGTTTCTGGTGCACCAGGTTTGCGTCATACGGTCCATTGTGAGGAGGTGGGTTTGGGATGCTAATATGCCACGAGCACTGGTGGCGGATGAAATGGGTCTTGGAAAGACTTTCACCTCGGCTGCAGCTGCAATGATTTGCAAATTGGTGACTGAGAAAGTTGTAATGGGGTTGCCACTGTCCATTTCACAGGGGAATACTCTTGAAGAGTGGGTGATTTTGGCACACAACAACTTTCCCGGCATTGTTGGTGAAGAACGGGAGTGGTATCCACTCCAGAGATTGAATTCCTTGCCCCGCCACCTGTTAGGGATTCAGCCAACACCACCTCATGGGCATCCAGCACTTGTATTGGCCCTTGAACCAATCCTGGTGGATACAATGCCCAGAGTGGCTGAGACCTTCAAGACTGTCATCGACGAGATGACACATGGAACCAATTTCAAACTTGTCACCTTGTTGCATGCTGATTAAGTGAATCTCACATATGAGGATCTGAACACCAGTATTGACGATCTGGAAAACCGATGGAATATCCACCCTGTGTCGTTTGATTCCTTGACATCCAGAGTGAAACCATCGGGCAACAGCCAACTCTTCTACTGTAAATGGAGTTTTGACATTTTTGATGAGTCCCATCGGTACAAGACTAAAAACAGTGAGGGTTGGCTAATTGCAATGAATGCGGAAATTGGAATCAAACTTCAAGTCACAGCTACACCAGGATTCTATTCACTCTATAACTGGTCTTATCAGATGCTATGGCTGTTTTCAGGTGTGCCTGACAATCCAGAGGATAATACTGTGATGGGAAAGCATGGTGCAGATGCAACATATTCCGCAGTGATGAGTTTGATGCATGCTATCCAGACTGAAGATGAAGATGCCCAACAGGATGCGGCACACCTGATGACAAAGATTGGAAAGACTTGGATGATAATGAGGTGTTCGGAATCGAGACTTGCCAACTTCAAACCACTTGTGCGGATACAAAAGGAGAATGCACACCTCATTGATCTTGAGTGGATTGATGACCAGCGACCACAACTGAAGGCCCTGGTGCAGAGATACACCTCAAGGAGTGCTTTGGGAGCATAGAGAGTGCATCAATGGCGGCTTGCAGGTGTTTCGTTAGAGTTGTGAGATACGGAGTATCTCCACCACATTTCTGGACAATGGTATGACGAATAGCCACTCAATACTTGGGTGGATTCTCCGATGTTCCAAGGGCTGACAGTGACATTGCTGCCAAAGGTTGTCGACGAACCTGCGGAGTATCCCAAAAGTGACAAAGAAAATGAATTTTGAGAGGCACTTCTTCCTGAACCAGAGAGAGACATGAAAATGCTCTCCCCAGTGCAGCTCCTCAATAACAAGCAGTGCAATTTTGTCCTCTTCCTGCTCAAGTTCGCCATTTGAAGTGGTGGTGGTTAAGGAAGCATTTCGCGGATCAGGTGAATAGATTCCACATGTATCCAGAAATAGGCAATGATGAACAGACAGAGATGCAGCTCGAATTTCAAGATTCACGCCATCCCTCTGCAGTCGTAACGACACCCGGAGTGGGCAGTAGCAGCCTCAATGTGACTGCAGCGAACCATGCGGTAAACATTCAGAAGTTCCGGGTATTGAACGAGCAGCAGCAGGCATTTGCAGAAGTTGTCCGTTTCGGGCAAAACCGAGTCCCACTCACATGGGTACAGCATACTGGTCCTGGTGGCTAGGATAACCGCACGAGTGATCTTCATCAACAATCTGTAGTGGCCTAAATGGAAGTCCTGCACGGCTTGATGAGTAGACTGAACATCATGAGGTGGATGATTTACCTGATTCTGGAGTCTCGTGAGGACCATACGATGCGTCTGACAGAGAATGGAGACACTGTTCAGCCAGATGAGCTATCATCTCAGATGGTTATGAATGCTTCATCAAGGTATGCCTCTTTAGACATTCAACCAACGCAATCTTCTTAACACATACAAATAGTCAAAAAGGTCATTTGTAAGACACACTGTACTGCATAAACAAATCCTGTCTCTCTGACATTTTAAAGGGAATCAAAGTGCTGATGTTGGAGTTGTGGTGTCTATAATCAGAAATTGCTCGAGTGGGATATCAGTGGCGTTCTTCATTATTGCAATTAGATTTCAGTGGCGTTTTTGATTATTAATATTAATGACTAATAAGAGATGAAGTCAATTGATATGCTAAATTACAAGTTCCTGGGCTGGCCTATCTCAGGGTAAATGGCCTGAGTCGAATTTTGAAAATAAAGCAACAAAGAACTGTGAATCATTTGTCACTAGTGATCTTGAGGTGCAGCGGAAATCTGTGGCCATGTACACATTTCAAAGTCACAAGAGTGAACAAAACATAATTCAACCACTTTCAGGCACACAGGAGAATCCTGGCCATATGTCCTGAGTCTCGATTAGATTGATTGTCCACTGCTGATTTGGCAATCCAATTTGGCAAGGAAGTAAGTCATGGCGATAATGAATAGCTGTGTTATACTATGAGACAGCGGCTCGCCAATTCCGAGCAAAGCTGCAGGTTTTGCTGCCATATGATTGAAGTTTAGATGCACTGGAGAATTATCGGCATATGTTTTGAGTCGCGTTATGACTCATCCAGCACCACTTAATTGCCAATCCATTTTGGCAAGGAGAATGTCCAGGTGATATTGAGTACTTCTGTCTGAATTTGAGACACAGCTGGCTTGGTCGTGGCAATCCCGCAGCTATTGCGGGCATATGATCAATGTTAATGTGCACCAGAGAGTCCTGGGCACATAATGTCATGACCTTCACGGCGTAACTTCCAATCCCATTCTGCAATCAACGCAGTCGACACGATTAATGAGTTCCCATGACACAATATGAGAAATGAGCTCACTTATTCGTGGCAAAGCCACAGCTTGTGCAGGATTACCATCGTTGTTCAGGAACACTGCAGATCGGCATTCTAGAGTATCTGAGCCTGAGACATGGCTCGGGTATTCATGGCGAAGCTGCACCTTTCGCTGCTGGGTATGTCCTGGCCTACGATTCAACTTTGGCAGGCTGGGACTCAGTATAAATGTCTCATTCCTGCTAATGCACACCTCAACAGCAACAATACGTCTCCAAAGCACATGTACCCCACTTCACAGTGCACTTTATATTTTGGTTTGCTTCATTCTGATCATGTTTTCCTCGGCTTTGAATCAGTAGATGCTGTGCACACAGCTTGTCATCTCTCAAGACAATGCACATTTAGGTGCAGGCGGCTCATCCTGCTGGGCCTCTGCCGATATATCAATCTATGCTCGATCGGTATGTGAAGGCTGCTGCTAACATGCCTTAAACTGTTAACTCTGTGTCAACTGTCCATTAGAGGAAGGTAGCCCTGCACAACTATACCATACATGCATAGACCTGGCCATTTATCAACCTCACTTAACTGGATATTGCCTAAGTAGTATGGTTGGACCTCTGATTCCAAATCCTAAATAGCGTCTGCAACGTCAAGCTCTGTCAAAAGAGCTGCAGCTTGAGAGCGAGAATCCCAAAAGCCTGATTCTGCTCAGCGACTCTACAAGATGGCCTGCAACTCCCGCTCACCCATGTACCACACTTACTCAAAGAGGCCTATGTTCTCAATGCTTTGAATGCAGACTTAACTCGATTCTGAATAAATCTATGTTTGGGCCGCCAAAACTCTGGTGTGAAAATTGATTATGTGAACCGGTTTCCATCATGAGAGAAGCTCGAAGAGAGAGACTCTTGAAAGCTCAATGGATGAAAAGACAACTTCGACAATTGCAATTCAATGTCAGAGCAAGGTAAGCCTGCAATCCCTGGCTAATGAATTTTGTCGTAACCATTTAACCATAGGTGCACCTCAATTCCCTGCAACTGCATGAATGCAATCATTGTTCTTCTGCCCGCTGTGAGATGACGTCTCACTTTATATCCATTCTTTCATAGCAAATTGCTCTCTTCCTCAAAATCTATTTAAGTCTATATTGTAGTAGTGAGACTCATAATGAATATGTGATTTAATGGAGTGCAACTTACTAAATATAAGGTGCGAAATCAGAATGAGAGTGAGTATTTATGACTCGTTTGTTAGCAATCTTGGCATTGACAGGTGCTTGAATCAATAAGACTACCCCTGAATCATCCATCGATCATTACCATATTTTCTCAACACCTCTATCGCTATGCATGTATCTCTCCTTCGTATACCAAATTCTCACACTCATCCATTGACTGGAACAATGTTGTGAAGGATACTCTGCAGACACGGCCCAGATGAACTCATGAAATGGAAGTTATGCCTACTATATTGCCTTATCGACTGCTAAGTTAGCTGCAGCATCCTGGTACAATAGACTATCGTCAATATACATGTGTCCTTCAGGCAGATATACCACATACGGAGATTCATAATTCTCCTCGATCGATAATAAACTTGGTATGAACGCTTTCAACTTAGCCATCACTCATCGAGTTCTGCAGATTTTCAATACAGCACCTATTCTATACCCTGCGGTCACCTCGAATGCTCGAGCATTCACGCATAATTATTTCGTTCAGAGGTGTCATATGCAGGGGCACACGTTTCCATTGAGGTTCTCAGTGCTTCAAATGGCCAGCACCAAGAGTTAGTGAATGTCACGAGTTTTCTTCCCGTGCTGCTCGTTCAGGTGTGTCTGGCTGTATTCTATGTGCATTGGCTTTAGCTGACCTCCAATACTTGCATCCATAACGGTGTTGTTGATAGGAGTTACTAACATTCGGCATTAGGAATCCATCCATTCTGGCACACCTGACAAGGACTCCATCCATTCTGGTGCACCTGACAACAACTCAAATCACAACACTGGACTGCTGTCCTCGATATAAATCAGAATCATTGAATTCATCTCTCCTGAAACCTTCAATGCACGCCTCGAATTGCATCCTACTCAACCATGTGCAACTTCTTCCTCCATCTTTCCTGTTACTGTATCTCACTTATTCCCATATTTGCTGCTTATGCACTCTCTCCCACATTCCCCAACTGTCTATCTTCATTACAGCAAATGGAACCTACACCCAGCCAGGTGTGGAATCACTATTGACGGAAGAATCAATAAGCACACCTTCAGAGACATCGCGCATTGAAGAAAGCAGCCAATCTTCACTTCCCGTCAAATGTTTGCCTTCCAATTAGCTGCCTTGGTGCATCATATTGCGGATGACTAATAGCCCCAATCTCATTGATGAAGCAGGATGATGATAGCGATCAGGACATCGGTGATGATAAAAGTAAGGGCGAAAGTGCGGACACAGGAGAGTCCACCTTATCAACTGACATCAACGAAGACAAATTGAATCACCAGCAGGAGGTGCTACTGTTAGGCCAGGCGCACCGGAACAAGTGATTACGAACTACACAGGTTCCATTGCCAAAGATAGGGAGCCGTGCCAATACTGTTATTGCATGCCCTCCACTTCCAAATTCTTGAAAACCACCTGGGTCAATGGCACCACCACAACTCAAATGCCAAAAGTCAGCCCTCCCCAACAAATCACCCGAGTCTGACCATGCACCATCCGCCCTGGCGCTGCCACGATCCAAGTCTAGTGGAGACCAGGATGCTCCACAACCCAAGGCGAGTTCAGATCAGAATGTTCCCCAACACCAAAAGGCTACTTTTGAGGTAGTGAAACGGTTCATGGAAGCAATTGTATTCACGAAGACTACTCAGCCAAGATTATCCGATGACAAGTACTCGATGGTTGAAGAAGTTAGGAAACTCGCCATTACAGCTCACAATCATTAGCGGGCATTAGCAGGTGCTCCAGTAGGTACACTATCGGTCTGTCAATTGCCCAGCGGTCCATCTCTCAAAATTGATCCACAAACACGAGAAGAGGTAAGTCTTGAATTCTGCTCAATGCTCTTCTCTCACATTTGTGATATTGACTACACCCCAATATATACATAGTTGAAACTGAAGATAAGTATCATTCAAGGACGGTTGGCAGATGTGGCACGCCAAACCATTATCCGTTGTTACCAGTTGGACTTGTGCTCTGAGACTGAGCTTGGGATCCGGGTTGAGGAGCTCCTGTTTGACGATGCATATCTCTCCAAGGTCGTGGATGATATGAAATCATGGTTCACCCGAATGGAAGTGCTTGATCTCATTTACCATCAATCTCTTCTCACCGCCAATGGGTTTGGGCGCCAGCCAACGACATCGCAGTATTTCCAACCTCTCGCTCCGCAGACTTTCGCACTGGTAGCTGCACCTATTTGTTGTGCACTGTTGGATTATGCCCACCGAGAGATGGTCACGGAAATGTGTTCTCAAGATGAATATTGAGGTACATCTTGTCCATCCCCCATGATAAATATCATTCCGGAAGCCACTGCACTCATCAATCACTCATTAGTAGGCCGCTTGAAACCTCCCCCCCTCCACCCACCATGCGGCGCAACTCTGCTAGGATAGGTGCTCCTCAATCCCCATCAGCGATCCTCAGCCTAGATTCAGGCTCATCTATATCCTTCCACAGTCAATTCATCCTCTTTCAGCGCTCCTCCCCAGGGATATGCACTCCTTAATCCCCTCGGTATTGATTAGCACTCCTCTAGTTCATTCTGCGCTCTATATCCCCATTTCTGAGCTCCTCAGCCTGGGATAGGAGCTCCTCAATTCCCTCCGGTGCTACTTGGTCTGGATTGTCACTCCAGTATTTGATTCTGCACTCCTTACCCACCCTCGCCCTTTTCGGCACCCGCCCACTGGGAGAGCACTGCACAATCCCCATCGGTGCTCTTCTTCCTCGATTGTGGGTTCCTTTGCCTGGATTAGCGCTCCTCCATGTCATTCCGTACTCCTGACCCCCCCCCCCTTTCCGGTGCTCCTCCGCTAGTTTGGACACTCCTCAATCCCCATCGGCGCTCTGCCGCATAGATTTGGCACTCTTCTTTTCCATTCTGCGCCCCTGCAACACCTTTAATGCACTCCTTTTTCCACAGAGCACATCCCATCTGGCGAGCCTCTTTTCCCTGGTAGCTGGTCCCCTTTTTCATCCAAATATATCATGTTGCCTTTCAAACCCCAATTTGGATTCGCAGCTAGATAACTACTCATTGCACCTTTGTTAGATATCACAAATTGAGCCAAACAACATTGGAATTCAATTTCGGCCACTCGCCAGGTACGAATAAACAGCAAATACAATGAGCCCCTCCATCTTCTGTGCCCCGTTGCTCCATTATGTGTTCCTGCTTTCGTTGGCCCTGGTGAGATGGGAGAAGTAGTGGATGACATGGACACCATGTTTGATATCATTTGACTGTTTAGTCGGGTTATTGTTTCGGTGTACCTTCATTTAGGTCTGAATCACTTGCATTCTTCTTTTGTAACATAAAGTAGTGAGGCAATAAATACAATGTTGAAGAAGATGGTAGCTAGTATGATTCAGAAGTGATGATGAACAATAATCAATGCATCATATTCACCGTTGAGGGAAATTGATTGCTCGTGGACATCTGGAGAGTCTGAGATAATGCCTGCAGTACTCCGAATGAATACCTAAACGAACCCAGCCATCTCGCAGAGTTTGGTTATGATTTCAGCATTGGTTTGGGGACACTTCCAGGTTCACCCAAAGTTCACTCCGGCGCTCCGACATGTTCCCAAACTTATCACAATCGCTCCCATGGTATTCCTGCACCCATCATCAGAGATCGCAGAGACTCTGATGGCTAGCCAGAATGCCCTCCTCGGGTCTGATACTCTCCTGAAATTGACGCTTCTAAGTTTACACTCCACATCCTGTCAGACACTCCTGGAGGCTTCCAGAGGTTAAAATAAATTTTGCTGATGTAGTTACTAGACATACATATTGGAAGGTTCTGAAGAGGATGGAAGAGTGAAGGGAGAGGAGCATGGTAGCAAAGAGAATGGTGGTTGAAATAATGAAAGTTCTAATGGAAAGAATAGAATTGATAATATTCCACACATATATAATCATTCCAATGCTTGCTTGACTGAAATATCAACTGTTGTGATGAATTTCAGAAGAACTGGAGTATGAGCCCATGTGGACAGGTAATGTTGAAACAACAGAAAGTGACTATTGACGATGAAGGGATACCAGACCACAGTACAAGGGAGTATCAGGAGCTGGTGGAGATTGGAGAGGAAGATCTCAATCGAGATGATGGCTGTTCAGTACTGAACACCGTTCTCAATACATCTATGACCTACATGAATATGAGTGTCATTATGAGGCAGTCAGGCTGCTGAAGACCCATTCAATATGCAAATCAACAGCTGATGGAGTGCCTGGTAACAAGCTTCCTGTTCCAGGCATGCCCAGTACCAAATTTCTGGTGCACCAAGTGTGGGCAATCAGATTTGGTTTGAGGAGATGGGAATGGGTTTGAGATATGTCAGGAGCACATATTCCAGATGGAATCGGTATTCGCAAGACGGTGATCTCTGTGGCTGCTATGATGATATCGAGAAAGTTGCTGATGGAGAAGATTGTTGGAGGTTGGCACAATCAATGTTGTTGGGGAATATCAGTGTGCAATGGGTGAATATAGTGTGAAGCAAATATCCCTGCATTAGCAGTGAAGAACAAAAGTGGTATCCATTTCAGCGACTATCATCAGTACTCTGCCACCTTGTTGAGATTCAGACAACTCCACCATTCAGGCATCCAGTATATACTGCGGATCATGAATCACTCCATATGGCCACATTGTCCGAAGAGGCAGACATTCATGTGTATCATCAATGAGATAACATATGGGACCAATTTCAAATGTGTAAACTGGTTGAACCAGTAACATGAGAATCATACTCATCAGGATCCAAACACCGATATTAACAAATCAGACAACCCATGGAATATCCAACTTCTATCAAATAATACCTTCATATCCAGAGCAAATCCATCATTCAATAGACTACTCTCACACAGTCCATGCAGTGCGGTGATACTTGATATATCCCATTGGTACATCATCAATATTGCAGTGCACTGGTTAATTGTAAAGAAAGCAAGAATGGGATTCAAGCTTCATGTTATATCAATGCCAGGATTCTATTCACACTTTGACTGGTGTTACTACACAATGAATCTATTGTCAGCTGCACCTTGAAATCTAGACGAGGATACTGTGATGGACAAACATGGTGCCAAGGGACTCATCAGCAAAAACTACATTTCCTTCCATAAATGAAATTATCTTATCTTACACACAAACTCAAAATGATGAAATCGAGGTTTCCCTGAAATATGTCAATGCTTTAACATTCCAGAGTGATCTTTGAATTGTCGCAATGCTGGTTTCAAGCATCACGGCCAGTGTACCCACTGATGCAAATGTGACAATCAGCACTTGACAAATGGTTCACACTTCCTTTGCCAATATCATAAATCTTCTCTTCCCAGACTCCTTTGTCGCCCAATTTGATTTGTCCTCGTGATGATGATAGCACTCACTCAGTACATTCAATGAAGATTGTAGTTCTTGTTTTTAAAGACCCTCATGGCTTGATTTGACCAATGATAGTTACCATGCAGGAGTGGTTCACACTATTTAATTTGTTGATACAAGTTCCTTCAGTACTTTGCAGTTGTTCAAGCTTTGCAGGAGGGTGATGCATCATCGCAATTATGATTTCACCTGTTTGAGATAATAATTCAATAAACGATTTGTTCTATTACGTTTACTACTATTGTGATATATCTATGAAACCAAGAATGAAATAGCGCACAAATTAAATCCTGAATCCAATCTGTTACACCATTCCTAACCTCCAATCAAAATTGCAGCTACTACAATCGTACATCCATCGACTAGTCCCATATTCTCAATGGTGGTGATGTTGGTGATGTCTGTCACGTCGTTTCTGTTGCTGTTGTTGTCACAGCAGGGGACGGGCTGGCTGCTGCTGGTGTTGGCAGAACCTCTGATAGGCACAACCGCTGAGAATGGGATGCTAGCTTCAGCAGCGGCGACAGAGCTGATGAGACAATTAAAAGAACTGTCGGGCTGCTGTATCAGCTCCTCCAGGAGGTAATCAACCAGGTGCTCATTAAAGCTGCTCTGATCGTTTTGAGGTTTTGCCATCGCTAAGTCTATACCAGTTCAGTAGATCCTTTAGCACATCATGCTGCGGATATTGTCTATCTTGCTAGCTTGAACCTCTACTGGGGAAGAACAATAATCCACGTTGAGAGCACAAAATACATCTGTGCATGTTCTCTTCAATGCATGATTGATGTTCCTTGTATCACGCTTGATTTGTGTTCCACCTTTTGGACAAAACTCTGGCGGGACAGTACACTCACCAATTTTCCATGCTGACAGACAATGGTGGATGACGGTGGCGGTGAAGGCAATGAATGTCAAGTCGGTTTTATCAATGAATGATCTATCGTTCATTCCAATTTGGTGTACAGCATAGAAATATGTGCAGTGAATCACATCCAGATTTTCATTCCCTGCAAATCGAAACTTGCACTGCTAAATTGATCGTCAAGACACCGATTAAACAAGAAGGGAACTTTGAACTTACCTCACAAAGGTTACTGGGGCACCTAAACCTGTCTCAGGCCAATAGCAAGGCTACTATTCTCCAGATCTCTGTGCGTGACTTTCATCGAAATCTGTAAATAGAGTCAATCGAGGTCTTGCAGAGGAATACCATTGCGGCACAGGAGCAAGTATTCGTTACGAGAGCCTGATGGACAACATCATCGCTGAAAACAATCATCGAGATGATTCAGTTACCACATATATATAGGCAGCTAGATGGTGTGAGTTTCTCGGGGCTGGATAAATCCCGGCAATTTCCCCATATCATCAACTATGTATCTGGGCGTTCTTCACCGCATATGTGGCAACATTTGTCAGACACATGGCATGATCGAAACCTATGGGCTTCACACTTGCAATGACCATCGCTAGAATGCCGAAAGGAGTAATCCGGGCATAGTATTCTGTGCCGATGATGAGGCTTATCACGTCATCAACAATGGGCTTATATCACCACAGATTTCCTACTTTCAATGCAACCCACTGCTCACTGGCTTTGTTTGAATCCTTCCTCTAGTAAATATATACATTTACAGGCGAATTCAATTGGTGAGATTCTTAATCAAGTACTGTCTTGGATGCCAGTGCCACTGGCTCCCGTTTATCCTCCTCTTCAGAGCCAATCAATAACTCTGGATGCTCAGGATGTATGTGTTACCCCAATGTCGGAGTCATTTGAGTTGCCCAGACTCATTGTGCCAGTGTTGACATAAAGGGATCAGTTGATTACCACTTGCCTAGTGCTTTTCTGGATGGTCGACGAAGAGCCTCGACATCGGATTCGGAATTATCATATTGACAATCATTGTCAATGTCGGGTATCGTGCTGAGATCATCATCGCAATCCTCATTGTGGGTATGTTGGCTGCTTCTCCTGGTGTTGTCAGGCGAAGGAGTAGGAGGAGATGTCGACCAAATCACTATTCAATTACCATACTTAGAAAACCAAAAATTGTTGACACTCCCTGGACGCTCATTCTCAGAATGGGGCGGTGACTGTGATGCTGTCACTGTTGCATATAAATGCTGCCAATATGTTGGTTATGCATAACAGTGACCAGATCACTGTTCAATGAGCATACTTACAAGACCACCAATCGTTGATGCTCCATTGACGTTCATTCTCCGAATGGGGCGGTGACTGTGTTGCTGTGTTTTTGGCCATTAAAAGCTGCCAATACGTCGGTTATGCATAACAGCAACCAGATCACTGTTCAATTACCATACTTACAAGACCATGAAATCGTTGATGCTCCGTTGACACTCATTTGGATGTATTGTCCATTCAACATCTGCAGCCATCATAAATTGTTTTTATCATGATTTGAACTTATTGGTTGTCTTTCTGTCAGATTGAGACTCTGCCCTTTGGCAAAGTTGTGCGCAGTAACATTCTAGCACTGTTCGCTCCCACATGACTAAAATTTATATATCTTGCCAAAATAATCATTGCACCTGCTATACATCTGTTTATGAACCGATATTCACAAGCTACTACTGACCATTCGCCCATAATATCTTTCTAACTGAAACTCTCAGTCGAGCTACATAAAGTTGCTGGTGAGACATTGACGGATTCTGTCCTACTGTTTCTTCAGCCCCTGATTGCTCATCGTTTGAATTGCATTAAACGTCATAAACACGTTATCAGCCTGTCTCTTCGTCTTCCACGTTGGCCGAATCAATCCCGGAAGATTTGGCGCGGCACTCACAGCCCACTGCTCTGGGAATTCCGGATCATCGATACCATTGCCTTGCTGTATATCAGATTCAACATCTGCCACCCAATCGTCTTCTGTGTCATTTCGATTATCCAAGTAGCCATTCCAGTTCAGCCAATCTTCGGTGTCAGAAAGGCTTTCAGGTGAACTATTCTCATCACTTTTGAGCAGACAAAGGTTGATTCTTCAGATTCAGCGGATATTCAATATTTGAATTCATCCTCCGGGGAGGTTCTTTGCTGACAAAGCTGGTGGCAATGGTGATCTTTCTGACAGTTGAAATGCAGCCCCACAATCATGTTGAATGTAAGGGGGCGTAGGCCTGCTTTCAGCCTCATAGGTATATGTATGGTAATCATAGGAATACGGTTGCAAACGTGCATGCGAGTGTTAGTAGATGTAGATGTATAGGTAAGAGTATTGCTAGAGATCAAATGCTCGTGGCGAGCTGACTATATTGAACGGCCGTTACCCGGCCCCGGGTCACGTGCCGCCGTTACATTGAAAGAGTTACCAGGATGCTTTGATAATCTCCTCAGTGTCTGAAATGTATCCTATAGCAATCAGCTGCTTGTTTTGAGCTTGAGAATTCATCTGTGTAGCACATAGATTGTGGCTGCCCTGCCACATCTCCATACAGTCGTGGACCTTGCCCATTCTGAGGAATTTCCTTTCCTCCACCTCTTTCTTCATTTCCGAGTCATTTTCTGTGTTTGTTGTAACCAATGCTGGGTTGTCGCCTGCCAAAATCCCTGTATTGGTTCAAGCAAACTGCCTTATAACAGTTTCTTCGCGAAGGGTCTCCCCTGTGGATTTTGACTGCCTCCAGCCAATGACATCTCACCGGAAAGAAGAACTGGACTCCACTCCGACACCAAGTGGTATGATATATTATCCGTCGTGCGCCACATTGGAGACCTCAGCATGCTTTGATTATGATTCCTCCTGCTGGCGCCACTACTCAGTTATGTCTGGTATCCAAAATGTGCTGGCAATCTCCATTCGGTTGGGGTGGTAATCATTCAGATATGGAATAATTCGCCCCCAGTTCATTGGTGCTTCAGGCGGTGAATTCAAATGAAGCCTGGTGGCGGTCAATAAGCGTCCTGCACAATCACTCCATCCGGGTGTTGTTTCAGCCGCAATGTTAGGCGTTATGTAATTTTCAGCAGCGCTGGACAAGTCATATGGATCAAACAATGATTGATCGGATCCTGAAGCCATTGTGGAGGGGAGGAGATTGCTGCTGGCATGTTTTCACGTTTATTGACTGGCACACATCGATGTTTGGCACACTGTTCATTCTCCACATACTTCAGAAACACCTCCTTCCATTGGGTAGTATAGGATGTATCATCCTCAAGATTAATATCCATTCCATTGTCCCACTTACGAAAGAATCGCGACTTCTAGAAATGATCGAGGATCTGTGCACAAACGTGAAGCATAAGCGTCGTTGGAGTTACTTCAGCAGAAAATTTGGACAGCTTTTGTTGAGCTAACTGCACGGCGAAGAGCAAGTCCTACTTGCATTGAGTTGTTTAGTTAGCTACACCTGCCATCATGCCATCCATATGATTGAACATGTCATTGTGGACTGTGATAATGTGATGCAATGGAACCGTATGCATCGTCGACATCCACAGGGAACAATATTGTAATGGACTCAAAACTTCCATGACGTACTTAACAATGATCCATTCATCCTATGTTGTGAAAATTAGCCGGTAATCGCTGAATTTTAGATTTGAGAGCCACTCGCGGGTAAATTCCCATACTCGGTAGACTCGCTGAAGCAACTCCAGTGTCCAGTTCCAACATGTCATCACACCCATAATAGGTAGTACTGCGATGTGGACTGTGCCTTTTTGACGGTCAATCAACTCATCTTGACAGCCAGGTGGCAGCGTAATCTGTACAGCAAGCATTCTCTGCTATATGAAGGTCAGTTTCAGGACTTCCAAAATATGTTGAAACACGTACTATCTCAATTATCTTTGCTAAAGCTGGTCTTCTGGCCGACACCTTATTGATTCTAGCATTGCCCTCTTTTCCAAGTCGTTGACTCTTTCCAATGTCTATGTGTTCATTCTCTCCAAATTGCTGATTGCGCTCATGGGCTTCCCAAGACTTGGTGCGGCCTTTTACACGCAGACTGCTCATGAAGGCACCCAAAGCCAGCTGTATGACGTGCGCCATGCATAGTATGTGGTTCCTCAATGCAGGCCACTCGATTCCAGAGGTGTCAAGTGTTGATTGCAGTTCGCATGTCATCGAGTAATTTGTGGAAGCATCATCTGTCCTAAATCCAAGCAAACAGCTGTTGGTAAGTTCAAAACAATGAAACTGGTCCATTCAATGTATGGCTAGCATGTCTCCAGTGTGGTGGCCCCTGACCTATCATCCATAAATAGCTTTCGAAAGCGGAAAAGAATAGTCAATCAACCTCAGCGCAAGCAAGTTGTACTATATGCAACGCCCAATTTCAATGCATATATTAAGAACTGTCCGACATCATGGTGAGTTGGTTCGAGGATGTCCATCAGTCCGAGCTAAACTGACTTTCTTTCGTGATGGCGATTTCTTCTGAATTGCATCCATGGTCAGTGCAGATTCCATCTAGCAAATGTTGCTAAGGGTGGTGGCGGACGGCAGCACTAGGTCACATCTTAATGCTTTATTTGACCGTTGTAGATCGAGATTTCATATTGTATTCGATGGAGTATTAGCCGAAACAAATCCTAACATGAGGTAGCGATTCCACGTGTCATGGGGAAATTGGGAATTTTCAAAGTCCTTAGCTATCAGTTCTGAGCGTTTTGTCTGTCATTTCGGCCAATATGGATTGACCTGGATGTCAAATATGAAATGCTTCTGCAAACTTACTATTGTAATTCCTTGACTTCCTTGACTCTTCGGGATGGCCAAAGCTGTTTCATCAACCGTTCAGCTGGTCAACTCAGTAGCTTCAGACTCTGTTAATTCCTTCAACTTTGCGATGTGAGCTTTTGCCAGCAAGTGTTTCCTCATTGAGCTGGTCCCAGGGTCAAATGGATGGCGAAGAACTTGATGACAAACGATACATATGATTCCAGGGCTGCCGATCTCCTCAATTCTGCAGTGCAAGTGAAATCGCCATGAAGATACATGTCTAGAATCATTCCAACCAATTGGATGTTTCGAGCCTACATTCATTGAAGCCCACCAAGCATCGAAGATAATTGGTAATGTAAGGTCACACCAATCACAAATAATGACACATTGATTTTTGGAAGAGATCATAACCTGAAACGTTGAGGTATTTAAACATTTCGAATCCTACATGGCGGCAGGAATAGGAAAGCTTGGTATTCCGACTTTAGCGACTGCCAAAAGTAATGTTATAGTACAGGAGTATGCAGGTTCTTAAATATTGACTCTAGAGCTACAAGCAAATGAATCAGATCTGTGAGACATTGCATGCATATTTGTGAAGTTATATACAAGGACATATTGAAAAGACTGACCGCGTAAAACTCAATTTGGGAACAGAGCGATGCACTTGATTGCTGTGTAGTTTACTGAGCCTCCAATAAAATTGTTAACGATCCGTGGGCACTCAATTGTAGGAGGCGGACGCAATATCGTCATTAGTATCTTTGCTAATAATGACTACCCATAGGATGATTGTAGGTTAGATGCCTTCCATTGCCCTTAGAATACCCAAGCTGCAAGATCAAAACTTGCTGACACTGCGATGACGCTCTGTTGAGTCTCATTTTAGAACATAGTTACGATGTTGTCAGAAGCATTTTCGACTAGTAGGGCGGCTGAAAGTTCGATTATGGAACAATGTGGTCACACAGCCCAGTCACATTCAAAGCTGCAAGGCCAACAATTGTAGATGCTCTGGTAACGATTATTTTTGATTCGTAGGTGCGATGTTGTCGACAGCATTTTTGCCAAGAAAGGCAGGCTATGGCTCAATTATGGATTCATGTCATCATGCAGCCCCTTCATTATGCAACATGTAAGGCCCAAAATCACTGACGCTGGGTTGATGCTCATTTTTAGGACATAGCAGTGATGTTGTCGCAACTATTGTTGCCTACAATAGAGGCGGATAGTGAAATTATGGGTTGATGTCGCAGGACAGTGCTAGTAACTTCCGAAATCCAAGACCAAAAGTCATTTACCCTCCGTTAAAGCTTATTTTCAGGAGATAATAGCTATATTGCCGGGACGACTTTTGCATAGAAAGGCGGCCAATACTTCGATTATGTGATACTGTCGCCCTGCAGCCCTTTCGATTTTGCAAGATGCAAGGCCAAAATTGGTTGATGCTCCATTGACGCTCATTTTTACGATGTGGTAAGGAGCATGTCATTCACCTTGCTCAATCCATCGCCGACAAATAAATGGAGCATGTGACAATGCTGCCCTTTGTTTGCGGAGTTTGTAACACTAAAAATCGTTGACGCTCTGTTGACACTCACATTAATCACATCGCAAAGGCCTTGGTACACTCACTACTTGTATGCAATGAATTGTATACTCATCATTGACATCCAACATTGGGTTTCTGAGTATCATAATTTGCATCCAGGAGCTTTGTTACATCTCAATTTCTGATCAACCTCTATCCACATTTTCTGGGTGAGAAATGATATGGCCCTATCACATTCCTGTGCTTTCGGCCGGCAATATACGGCATGTAGATCATTTCCCCAGTTTCTAGTAAATATAGCTGGACTTCCTCACCTCTCCTCATCCAGCATCTTCTCCTTGATTTCCATGATGTACCATAACCAATTTCAATTATCTCAACCATGTGCGCAAGGTCAGTGTGGTGAGTTATGCAGGTGGATGCATAGATGAATGCAGCATAACGGTCGTCATTCGGACAGATTTGTCCTGGGCATGAACCGCTCCTCCCATAACTCATTTTCCATCACTCACCTAAATCTTGTTTGTATATTTGGTCACAAATTTAGCTGTTGCTTTCTCACTTCACAGTAACATGCAAACAGAAATCAAACATTTTGGCTGTCTTACAGCCTGATTTGGATTCTAGAACTTTCGGATGGTGCGTTTGACCCTTGAACATGCACAGACGAATTATCATGTCTGACAATGTGGTCACTGTAATGAAGTATAACCTGACACTTAGCAAGATTGTTACACATATTTCTTTTCACCGAGATATGACGTCAACAATACCAATTTGCCTCAGAATTACTGCGCACACACAGGAGCCATCACCATGTCTTCATCGGAATACAAGTTCTATATGGTGATCGGCTGCGGAGGCTATATGCCGGTGTCAAAGCTTATGAGTTCAACAGGATTTGCATTGTGAAAGAGTGATGAATCGCGGTTTGCGGCTGGCGCAAGACTGGATATACTAGTGTTCGACTCTATCTTCCCAGATTATAGCTTAATGTGAATACTTCCTGGTCGAGAAGTCCCTGGCGGCATTTGGGCTATTCCGGGGAGACTGTCAAGACACTCCACAAGCTCTCCGATTGTTTTTGCTGCAAGTGATGCTGCTTCATCAATCCGGTGTGCTCCAAAGACTGCGGGAACCCACAATTCGGATGTGCCGTGTTTGCCATCAATTTCACGGAAGTAATAGGCTGCTTCCTGCGATCCTGGTTGTGTCAATTCCTCAACCTTCTTCTCCTGCTGACGAAACCTCTCCATGCGCAGCTGCACCGTTTTGGTGATTGTGCCCATCACCCAGCCAGGTCCATCATCTTCGCTCAGCTGGCCCTGCTCTGTTTCTTCATCATTCGCATTGTGCCCATCCCTCCCATTGTCGGAACTTGCAAGATCACTCAGACTGTCTCCAATAGCAACCATAATCTCCATCAGCAATGACACTAGTTTCCATCAGAAACAGCCGGGTGTTCCAGACGGCTCTGACGGCTCTGACGGAACCTCGTACACTCTGATGAAGAATAACATGCGACCCGTCGCCAAGGGGACGGGTCGCATTGCATATGTACATCCTTTACTTTATGGTGCCATATACGCACCATCAGAACGACAAGTGTGTTACACTCGTCACAGGGGCTGCAGTTATGCTGTAGCCATTAACACAATGCCTGGCAATGTTTATGCCTTTCTTCGGCCGATAGACACATGCCGCACTCTCATTGATGTTCAGCTTTGAGAATGTCACGTATTGCAATACAGTTTTCGCTTCAGATCCATCGCTTGCCGTTGCATTTGCTTCGCCATTATCATAGTTTGCAAGTCTGAAATATACTGTCCAATCATCGAACTCTCTAGTACTATGCCCTCAGTCCTCCACATTCTGTGTTGATCCATCATCGGCTTGCGCTGCTTTTTCCTCCTCATCCATATCCGCATCGTCGACATCCTCGCACTCATACCCCGCAACATCACTGGTTCACAGGTCAAACCTACTATGCCCTCAGTCCTCCACATTCTGCGTTGATCCATCATCGGCTTGCAATGTTTCTTCTTGCTCATCTGTATCCGCATCGATGCCATCCTCGCACTCATACCCATCGACATCACTGGTTCACAGGTCAAACCTACTATGCCCTCAGTCCTCCACATTCTGCATTGATCCATCATCGGCTGGCGATGCTTCTTCCTTCTCATCCGCATCAGCATCCGCATCATCGCCATCCTCGCCCTCATGCCTGTCGATATCACTGGTTCCCAGGTCAAACTTCTCGAGTTCAGTAGCGGGCCGTCGTTGCAGGCTGGCAGTGGGGATGTCATCGCGCTTGTCGCTCCCGTCACCTTCATCTTCGTAATCCCCGCTGCTCCTTGGCAACCCGAAATGCAGTTCGTCATCCGTGCAATGGTTGACTATCGGGATGTTTGGATCAGTGCTTCCGATATCAGGTTCCTCAAGCGCCACTTAGAAGGTCAAATAGTTAAGAAGAATAGCATTGTCAACACGCGCTTCTTCCGTGCTGATGACCTCGGCAGGCGTTGGGTTCTCCACCTGTTGAATCTGATGCTTTACTGTAGCAAGAGTGTTTTTATACACCCTCTGTTGGTAGCTCTCCGGTAGTGTGTTCCAGGTATTCATCAAGAAAGTATACATGTCTGCAATACCAGCCGGGGTTAACAACTTGCGACCCGTTGCAGCGCAGCAGGATGCGTTCTTACAACCGTCATTCTTGTAATGAAAGTAGTTCAAGCAATCAGGTCTGTCCACTTTCAGCTTTGACTTGGACGCTTTCGGATGAACACCTTTGTTCTTTTGCCCCTCCAGGAGGGCATGGCGCAACGCGGTGGAGGTAAACATGATCAGTGGCGAGGGTATATGACCATCCTTGTCGTTAATCATGGAATTATGAAATCCATCAACATACTTACCGCGGTTATTCGCCCAATGATAAAATTCGATGTTGATAAACTGCTGGATTGCTTGCGCCAGGAAGTAGAGTGGATGCTGGCCATTCGTTAGCAGCTTTCGACTCTCTCTGCATTGGATTTGGGCCCCGTACACCACCTTCCCCTGGCTCTGCTACAGGAAAACGATACTTATTGTCGGCCCGAAGGGAATAAATGAATTCCAACCGCTCCGTGGCAGATTCAAAGCGGTGGAGATCATAAAGCTCTGCTATGTTGTCCCCTGCTGATTGAATAAAATGGGATTTAACCTTATTGACTTGTGCTCGAACCTGGTACCAGTTTGAGCGTGTAATACCCAATGTGGGCCGTTGCTTCAGCATACCTCTTTCAAGATCTCCTTTGTGCGCGCCTCACATGCTATGGACCAAATGTTGTTTTGCTGCATAGCGGTGTTCCAGTACGTCTCTATTATCTGGCAGTGTGGGGCTTCAGCTAATGCTTTCGAAACGCGTCGTGTTGCATAAGTTACTGTCTCCAAGTCGCTTGCACTCATAAACGGCTGTCTGTTCCACATGGACACCTCCAGGAGTCTGCCCGTTGCAAACACAAGACACGTCATGAGTGAGTGCCCAAGTCGATGGATGCTGGGACTTCCGGAGACCATTGATCGAGGTGTAGACACCGCCTGTGGTGGCAATTGCGACTGCCTGTCTCTGATTCATTTCCGTAGCTAGCGTTCGGAGTGGATTTGTAATGATCGCTCGGGCTTCTGGATTAGGGATAGGGGTAGGCAGGTCTGCAAGACTGCTGAGAGGAGTGGGACTGAAAGCAATGCCGGATGCGGGGCTAGATACAATGCGACGCAATGAGGTTCATCCGGGTGCTGGTGTGCTATGACTGGTTGTACCCGGTGTGGCGGTTGGAGTATGTAATGACCATCGCTGTGTAGCGTACAGGGTTGGAGTCACGCGTTGAGTAATATCTGCAATGCGAGAATTGTTCAGTGAAGGTGAGGGGGTGGAGTTCTGACCTTGGATTGCAGAGGCTATGGAACTCCCTCCTTGAGAGGAATCCCTCTCGCCAGCCAGTACGGAACTGCGTCTCTTAGCAGGTGGAAGTTGTGAATTCCCCGAAGGCACATGCGTTTGTTGATTGTGACGATTGGCAAGACTTCGACCATTTCATACGACCAAAGTCGTGACAGGGTCATGGCTTTGGGAAGGAATAGTCCAATATAGATGTTCGACGTTAAGAATGTAGGGATAATTGCGTTTACATGCATATGCAACAGCAGGCGAGGTAGACTCCTATTGGGGCGACCAGGTTGGGTTTCAACAAAAAAGGGAGGCGCAGGGTAGACCACGCTAGACTCTAAACCATGACAATACTCGGTGACGAGATCCCTTGAAAGGATTCAATTATGGGGTTAACCGCCATCAGATCAAACTCAGCATTGATATTCACTGTTACACCAACGTCTGAAGGCCTATTAACACCGCTTGAAGGGTGTTTACGCCATTTTGGCGTGGGTATCATAGTATTGCACACTTTGTTGGCACAATACTTCGAACCATCGATTGTGTATATCTTTAGCTTCCTGGTGGAAATCCCCATTTCACAGAGCTAAACGCATCGCAACGTGAACAATGACGTATTCTGTAACCTATGACATCAGTTGCATGTGCTTTTTCCACTGGTAGGCGTTGGTAGCCGTGTTGGAAGGTTGCACAGTTGGGACAACTTGAGACCTACTCAGTTTGCTCCGAGATGCACCAAGTCTGAGTGGTAAATGTTGTATGAGATGCCAAAGGAACGCCCGGCTTCGCTAAGTGTCCTCACCGCGAGTACTACATCGTGTCTCGAGGCCACTCATTCATGAAGTGCCTGGTGGTTGTGCAAGCGGAAGGCTGGGCCGTTTTGTGTTCATTAACCAACACAACACAGGATATGAATCAAATCGCAGGAACTCGAGTATAAATATCCCTTCTTCCTGCCTACACCTCCATTCTCATTTCCTCCCATATTTAACACACCGCCAGAATCCTCAACTCTCTCGACATCACGTGACTGGTACAAAACAACGCCTCTCGTTCCAATACTCACCAGATAACCTACACAACTTTGTATTTTCCCTCTGGGCTCGCTTCCACTACATGCAACTATATCATAATGCTAATGCCTCGGATGTAGATTCATTTTCAACTCACAGCGATGGCACCAAAGGGCAGCCTCGAAAGAAAGGGCAAGGCAACTGCGTGGGCAAGAATGGCGACATCGGTTGTGAATCGATTCCTGTTGTTGGATCGGGACCATACAAACGGATTCATCTTGGAACACATCCGTGGATTCATACGGATATGGAATGTTTGCGGGGTTAAGAATGAGAGGGGATGGGACCTCTGTTATCATACAATCATTCTTGATCGAGTCACGACTCGCCACTTTGCACGATTCCAGCTGTAGTGGCCGCACCGCAGGAGCCGGAGTTCGCCTTTTCGGGAGTAGTGGGCAGCCTTCTGCTCAGATATGGGGCAAATGTTGGACAAAACCCGCGACCACGTGATCCATTGGAGGTGGCACAACCCCCATGCCTTCGGGGATCAAGTCGATCGCTCCAATCCGCAGACCACCAGCTCGGGGATGGTTGAACGCACCGGTAAGCGTTTCTCCTGGTACTGTAGCGATGATCTCATGGCAATGATTTAGCCACCAAGCTGCCGGCAGTACAAGCCAGGCGACTTCCTGGCCAGTAGACCACTGAATTGGGATGAGATAATGGACGAGGAAGATGATGATGAGAACTGGGCAGATCGCGGAGCGCTGAGTGGTGGAAGGAGTCATCCTAGCGATGGCAATGACAATGACAATGGCGAGTGTGAGGAGGACATGCAGGGCGGTGAGAAAAAGACTGGGAAAGAGAAGGGAACAATGGATGGGAAGGGGAAAGGGAAGGGGAAGGGAGACGGTAAAGGGAAATGTAGTGTAAAACGAACGCCAGGGGGAGGTGATATCTGTCTTGCCGTTGCTTTGCAGTTGCAGAAGGAAATTTAAGAGGCAGACTCGGACATGGAGGGCTCACAAGAGCGGGTATATTCTGAGGCAGAAGCATCGCCCACCGTGTCAATTCCCTCAGATGATGATACCGACTCTACCCAGTCGGATGGCAAATATGACTCAGAACGTGATCCTGATGTGGAAATGGACATGGAGGATGATGTGGACGCACCGGACAGCGTCGATTTGAACGGTGATGTGGATATGGAAAGGGATGGTGACGATGAGGACGAGGAAGATGAACAGGAGGAGGATGAGCATGAGGAGGAGGATACGGCTAAGGAGGAGGATAAGGATGAGGATGATGGCAAAGAACCTCGGACGATTGGCCAGGGAGAGATGGTGAATACATCGGCTGATGATCTAGATACCACGGTAGAGAATCAGCCAATTGTGCTACCTGAGCAAGGCCAGGAAATGCGCAAGCAGACCCCACGGCCAGATGCTCCAGTGCCTGCCCCACGGCCTCCAACCCCGGAGCCTTGCCCACGACCACAAACTCCTGAGAATTATCCCCACACTGGGCTGGAGGATTTGGGGCTTGTGATGCTGCACAAACGTCGCCCGGCGGTGGCATCTCTGCGAGGCGCTGAGGCAGCCGGAGACACCTCAGATGTGGATGTAGATTAGGAGCTGCTTGGCGAATCGGCAGATCGCGACAGTCTCCCCCAGGTTCCTCTCCGTGATGCCCCTCACCCCGAAGCCCGCCCGGATGGCTAGGTTGGAGAGGAGTGAACCAGTCCTCGTGATGCAGAGGAGGCGATGGTTGATGTGTTCGGGTTGGCGTCGGGTTCTTGACTTGTTCGGATCCTTTGTTCTAATCTATGTATCTCAGGCATAGACTAGGACACACATCGCGAGGTTTTTGGATTGCTCAGGGTCTATTTTATTTATGGGTTTTGTATTGGTTTTTGTTTATTCATAGCTGTATGGGACATCGCGCATGTAGCATTTTTGCAACTCCTGGCATGTAAGGAACCTCCTTGTGATGGTGTTGAGGCTGAATAAGTTAGCTGAAAGTATCGTGAGCTTACACACCAGGCTGCTCAGGCCCAGCACGAACTTTTGTCCCTTTCTACAGTGTGTACTCTGCTCCTCGCGTGTCATTGACAATACCAGAGAAGACCCGTTTCTGTTCCCCCAAATTTTCAAGCCGAATGAAGTTCACCACAGACAGCTGGCGACTTAACCATATCAAATTACACCATCCTGAAAACCTTCAGGTTGCGCGCCAGAAGAATCTGACTGTTCGCAGCGCGCCCCGAAACGATGAACCTGCTCCATGTCATGAATTCAATGCTAACAACGATTTGTTGAAGACTTGGACGCATTTCCGTACCTCAAACACGTTGAAAACATCGCAGACTTGGAGTCTCAACCACCGCCACCTCCTCTGCCGTGGACCGAAATATACCCAGGAACCGGCGCACCCCTGATCCATTACATTGCTGCGCCATGGGAACAGGACGCTCAGGGTTGCCTTGAGACGATCCTACAAAACAACCCCTACTACCCGTTCGCGACGCGTGAAGAGTACAAATATATCCAGTGTGGGATCAAGAAAAAGGGCATGAAGACGTACTATGACAACATGCTGCAGGAAGAAAACACTGCTCTGCATTTCCCAAGCTTCAAAAACGGGGATAGTGTCCAAAAGCTCATGGCTAGCATGCCTGATGATAAGACTCTTGGGGAGTGGAAACGACACACTCTCGAGGATATGAGATGGAATGACAATCACGAACGCCCTATCAAATACTGGACCCGAGAAATCATCAAAAGCATGAGCTGGTTGATGCGGCGGCCAGCCTATGGCGAGCATCTTCTTCATGCCCCTCAGCGTTGCTTTAATAGCGACACGCCACCAAAACGCCTCTATACCGAAATGCACACTGCGGACTGGTGGTGGGTGACACAGGTAAGGTGAGATACACCAGGATAATAACGTGCTAATCGACGTTTAGCCAATGCTCAGAGTGGGGGATAAACTGGTTCTCTTCATCTTCATGTCCGACGGAACACATCTCTCGAAATTTGCTGGCGACAAGATAGAGTGGCCTGTATATATGACAATTGGCAATCTATCTTCGAAGATCTGCCAGATGCCCTCAACGCACAGTGTCGTAATGGTCGCTCTCCTGCCAATTCCAATGAAGAACCGCACTATTCCTCAGAAGCGGCCGGATGAGCAGCGGCAAACAAACTGAGAAGTGCTGAATGAAGTACTCTCACCTTTAAACGAAACCCCGATGCCGAGAGCAGGTATTACAATGTTCTCTGTGCTGAAGGCAACTTCAGGCGTGGTAAACCGGTTTTAGCAGCATGGCTTGCAGATTGCCCTGAGTATAGCGACCTACATGATCTTCAGCGGCATGTCTGTTTGTGGTGCGAGTGTCCAAAGAACGAACTTGGAGATTAAGTCCCTCCTGACAAGCAACACCCCAGGTGGGATTACAACGTATATCGAATGCTCGGCAATGCCAAAACGAACCAGCAAATGCCGAACTCTCGTTGCACCATGTTCACTGAGGATTCAACATGTTTCGACCTATTCGCTGTATAGTGAGCGACCTCCCGGCGCCCGACCTTCTCCTTACGATGCAGATCGGCAAGCTTGATCACCTCCAGAAGTGGATTTTTCACTTGATGAAGAGGCATAAACGGCTCGACAAGTATAATGCAATCTGGTTATCTGTGCCTGCTTACCACGACCTCACACCACACTATAAGTCATCTGAAGAAGTTTGTCAATGGAATGGGAAGGGGATGAAGGAAATGAGCCGGTACCTGTTTGGAGTTGTGACCCAGTCTCCACTAGGCAGAAGCCCCGCTCAGCGTCCCATATTCAATCACGCAATTGAGTTCACCCGGGCATTGTTAGAATTCTATATGTATGCTCGATATAAATCACACAATGATGCAACATCGAGCTACATGGAGGACGCCTTGCGTTGTTTTCACACCTTCAAAGATGTATTCTTACTTGGGCGAGGTGGCAAAAAGGCGAAGGCCAAAGCCAATGCTCTGAGAATGGAACTTGTGAAGAAGCGAAAGGTAGACAAGGAATCAATTGCTGAAACATTGACGCCGTCCAAGCAGCGGTGCGAAATGAACTCCTGGCGGGATTATATCAGCCACGAGATTGATGTTTCCAAGGGGTTAGATGCCGACTTCAATTTTCCGAAGATCGACATAATGTCTCCTAGGGTAGAACAGATTCGTAGATACGGAGCCTTGCAACAGTATTCTGCCCAGAGATATGAACAAGCACATAAAACGAACCTCAAGGACGGTTGGAATGCCTCCAATCACAATCTCAACTACCCGTCACAAGTAATCACCTTTCAGCGTCGCATCCTCTGCTTCGAAATCAGAGAGCTCAATCTCCAAGCCCTCGCTCAGCGTGGGGAGAATAGCACTGCCGCCTGCAAAGTCCTCCCTTCAGGTGCTGATCTGGCTGCCCCCCTGAGCCCCTAGTCATGTGCGAAGCCTCATATCATGGGACCCCAAAACCACCGTGATGGATCGCATCCTGACGCTATGATCACAGATTTCAGAGCATTACTTGACAATACGCAAGACGCAATGCGCCACATGGCAATATACAGCACCACGCGGCAGTTTATCAAGCATATGAGTCGTAACAAGACGTATATATCCGATGAATAACTGCACCCAATGGAGCTCTGTATTTACCATTGTATTAAGGTTCAAGATGAGGGTTTGGATGGTGAACACATATCTCAGATCTGTTGATGCACAGGAAGCCAGAGCTGGCGGGTAGGGGATCGACAAAACGACTGGGTGTGGGTAAAGCAATGCCAGGGGAGGTGTGATGGTGTGCTGAATGGGCGTCTCCCGTGGTTACTGCAACGACTATTCAAACTCAAACTCCCAAACGTGGATGGAGCGTTTGTTGAGTACTGGTTAGCCCTGGCGCTCACCACAATACCTGAAAACTCTGGTAACTTGGATCCCGTCTCGAAATTTGTACAACTGAGAATACCAGCGGCAGCTGTTGCTTTGCAAGTTTTCAGCGTGGGAATAATCGTTGGCTGCACACACGTAGTGTTCGCAACGGTTCCAGTTTCGGACCCGGCCGGTTTTATAGGTCTGCGTGGCAACGGCCTTACCCCATCAAAAATCGACGATTTTTTAAGCGCACCTTCACTTTAAGGCCACAAATATTGATCAGAGAATTAAGTGTTTGGTATGTAAAATATGCAGCTCTGCACGGCGCATCTTTTGGCCGTCTCCGATTTTTGATATCTTTAAATCTAAGCAAGCGGCAGCCCTAAAACGTCGTTTTTGGGCCAAAAATGACAATAATTTCAAAGCAGCTTGCTGAGTTTTAAAGATATCAAAAATCGGAGACCTCCAAAAGAAGCGGCATCTAAAGCTGCATATTTCATGTACCAAACACCAAATTATCGGATCAATATTCATGGACTTAGTTGAGGGAACCGTTTGGCATAAACCCGGACCGAACCGGCCTGGGCCGGGTTTTCTTGGAACCGCTATAGTAGAAACGGTCCAAAAACGGAACCGTTGCTAACACTACACACACGTAATTCCAGATACAGCTACTAGTAGTAAGACAGGAGACAGACTGAACGAGTGATGAATTGTCAATTGCCACATAAATCAGGCGACTTGGAATGATGTGTATAATTAGTAAAGAGAGAATTGCATTTTGCACACAGGTAGAAGGAACGTGAGGGGAGATTTCCGCAGCGTCACCCATTGCATTGCAATCCCAATTCAAGGGTGTACCCAATGAACCCATTCCGACGTATGGTCACAGTTGGCCACAGCGCCAGAGTGATCGTTTACGATGGGAGACCGACAGAACGCAAACGATCGGTGAAAGAGTGATCGCAGGGCGATACACAATGTGATGCGTTGTATTGACGCCCAGCGTTGAATAATCCTCCACCGGAGTGTCTCTGACGGGTCAGATGGAGCGCGTCCACTCTAATGAAGCCATTCCGCCCGAAAGGAATATTTTTTTGCTGATGTCCTGAAAAGTCTTTTCGGGCTCTCTGTTTGTCATCCCCGCATTTTCATCTTTCCTCATTTCTTCCTGCTTTGTGCTGAGCAGCTGCCTCTGCATGTTCGACTCGCCCTCTTGCCCCAGCGGTTTCTCTCTCAACATATTGCTTGATCCATTTTTCTTTCTCTTCATTGCTCGAGAAGTGCATTTCTCATCGTTTCTCCACCGCAAACTTCATTTTGGATCGCCAGCTGCCCAATACCCCAAGCGCTTGTACTCTCTCAGCTTCCACGCTGCTCTTGCCGCCATTCACTTGATGACATCATTGGGTGAATCGCATCGTTGACTTGCCATATTTGCCCACCAGAAGTGGCAAAACGTTCATTTTCGTAGCATTAGTCATTGTAGTTTACGTTAACTTTGTTGTTGGGCAAGATGTTGGATGTTGCAAGATATGGACAATATGATGGCAAGATGCGTCTTTTTTGTCAAGGTTGGTACGTTTACTCGGCCTGAACAAAGCAATAACTTTCTTTTGACAGTCAATAGAATGGGAATAGTTAGGCTAACCGTACAATATGACCTCAATGCCAAAATAGGCTTCTAGTAATATCGCGGAGATTCTTTGAGATGAACGTCAGCAGATGTCATATCCTTCGTACAATGACGTATTTATGTCTGACAATCATGTGATTTCGGCTGTCGTACACCTCAATTTGGCCCTGTGTGCAATCACACAACTTCGGACTGACTAATTGCACATCGTGGGGTGGTGCGAAACCGCAGCAACTTGTGCCCATACCCAGCAGAATTCGTCTTGATCATATGGATAATCTTGGCTCTCACATATTGCATTCTGACACGATGCTAAATATATAGTCCTCAGGACTTCCCAATCCTTTTCATTATCATCTTCCTCTCCTATTCCACACCAGCAAATCATGGAAACACAACCACCCCAGCCAGGAGAGACCGCATCTAAATCGAGCGAATTTGCGGGCTCTTCATCAAATACATCAGTCATAGGCACACAGGAAGAACGCAGACACCAGTTGGGCCACAGCGACGCTGCCAATGCAGCCACCAGAAATATGACCCTGGATGCACCCTCAAAAACCGTCAGTAAAACTGGATGCAGCGAGAATAAGAAGCAGTTTGCAGTTGGATGGAAGTATATGCATCTCGCGGTGAACAGCCACCAATTACCTGTATAACGTACAGCAGATGTACACAGAGAGCTGTGCAACCATTATAGCTCTGCCGCCAGGGGGAGACCTCAATGGTCGATGAAGGCATTTATCTGCACAGTCCGTCGAATCGAACATCGTGATGTTGTCAGTGCATGGATTTTTGCGGACAAATTTCCTGAAACGCATCCCTGTCGGTGAACAAAACAGGCTATAATCACCTGAGGGGAAGCTACAGAAGTGTATATGGTTGAGGTAATCGCTCAATCTCATTGTCACAAGCAGCAACAGATTTCTTGTAGGTTTTCAACACGTCTGCTACGATGGCAAGGCAAGGATGGCAGTTACTGTTGGAACAGTCCGATATGCGCCTGGCCATGAATATGCCGAAAACGAACAATGGAGGGTATTTGTGTGCTGTATTAGTTGATACACAATTCCAGATGAAGAACTCTCACAACGAGGTCCGAGAACAGAAAAAGTGGGGTGTTGACGTTCCTGGGCAAACAAAGATGTAGGCTGCGATAGAAAGACACCAGGCTATGCTTCATCGAAACCACATGGCAAGATGCCTTCCTTGCCAAATGGCACTTTAAAGAATCTGCAGACACAATGGAGACGCAAAGGAACAGGCACACCTCCACCCGACCGAAGCAGACAGCCGACTCCAGAGCCGACACCACCTCTGCCAGAAATGCAACCCGCCCTAACTGGTAACAATTGCGGACCTCAACTTTCCCAAATCGTCAATTTGCCGGCCGGATATGCGTATTCACATACATCTCTTCCCTGTGCTGAATCTTTTACTCTTGATGTATCTGCCCAGGATAGCCAGCATGGTACAGATATTGATCCAGATATGCTGACTGATGAAGGAATATCCACCGGTTAGTACGCTATCTGCTGTGTGGTATCCCAGCTGACATCCATTTTGAAGACCAGAGCAGCCTATTGAGGGAACCTGCAAGTGATGACAAGCATTGATTGAAATGCACGGGATTCTGGAGATTGTTACTATATAATTATATGTATTTGTGAAGAACAATGTAGTGATCAAGAAGAAAGTAAATGAAAACACTAGACAGGCTGCCAAAACAATGTCAATGATGGACTACGCCAAATCAAATGATTGCATAATGTGGATACACCTGTAGCAAAATGAGCGTCAATGGAGCATGAACAATTTTAGGTCATGTAAGTCTAGTAAGGGAACATTAATTTGCTCATTGTTATACATAATTGAAGTATTGGCCACATTTATTGGCAAAAATCATGGAGACACGCTCCCTACAGCATCTTGAAAATGACCGTCAACAGAGCATCAACGATTATTTGGCATGCGGCCTGGGTCATCACACCGCTGATAAGTTCCAGGCAGTCAGTAAGCAATCATTGGCCGCCTGTATAAGCAAAAGAGATTGCGATACCCTCGCTGCCCCATCTTGAAAATGAATGACACCGGAGCATCAACAATTGTTGGTCGTGTATGTTGGGTAATACGGGGTGTGACAGGTTGCAAATGGTCATAAACGCATTACTGGCTGCTTCTATAGGCAAAAGAGGAAGAGAAACGCTCCCTGCCCTATCGTGAAAATGAGTGTCAACGGAGCGTCAGCGTTTGTTGGTCGTGTATCTTCGGTAATGTGGGGTGTGACAGGTTGGAAACAGTCATAAACAAATTGTTGGCCAGCTTATTTGGCAAAAAAGAAAGAGACACGCTCGCTGCCTGATCTTGAAAATGCGCGTCAATGGAGCATCAATGATTGTTAGTCGTGTATCTTCAGTAATATGGGGTGCGACAGGTTGCAAACCGTCATAAACGAATTATTGGCAGCCTTCTTAGGCAAAAGTGAAAGAGACACGCTCCCTGTGTGAGCTTGAATATGAGCGTCAACTGAGCATCAACGATTGTTAGTCGTGTATCTTTGGTAATATGGGGTGCGACAGGTTGCAAACAGTCATAAACAAATCATTGCCTGCCATTATATACAAAAAAGACAGAGTAACGCTCCCTGCCCTGTCTTGGAAATGAGCGTCAACGGAGCGTCAACAATTGTTGGTTGTGTATCTTGGGTACTATGGGTTGCGACAGGTTGCAAACAGTCATAAACGAATTATTGGCTTCCTATATAGGCAAAAGAGAATGAGAAACACTCCCTGCGCCATCTTGAAAGTGTGCGTCAACGGAGAATCAACGATTGTTGGCCTTCCATCATCTTTAATCACAGCGCAATGTGGCCGGTATGGTCTATATACATTGTTTTGACTGCTTTTGTATGCTAAACGGCTCAGCAATACTTAGTGGTAGCTCTGAAAATGGAATAGGTTGTTACTGTCCCCGAGGATGTGGCGGGAATATCCGGTACATATCTGCCTATCAAGGCTACCATCTCATTGTATATGGATGCTTGTGATCAAGCGCCATTCATATTACTGAACATGCAAGGCCAGTAATCGTTTAGTCTCTGTTGAGGCTCGTTTTCAAGATGGCGTAGGGAGCGTTTCGCTGTCTCTCTTTGCTATGAAGGCGGCCTATACGATGTCTATGACTCTGTGTAACCTGTCGCCGCCCTGATTACCCACGATACACAACCAACAATTGTTGACACTCCGTTGACGCTCATTTTCAGGATGTGGTACGGCTCGTGTTGTTGTTGATTGTGATCACTAAGGTGGCCAATCCCTCGAAAATGAACAGTGATGTACCAATGTCAATATTTTACAATTATCAGTAGCATATCAGAATGCGACTATCAATGGGAAACGCGAAACGCAGAACTGGAGATCCGAATCAACGGGTATATCGAAACCCAGCGAAAGTTGCAGATTGACACGTACAGTTCTTGGATTGGCCTGTGAAGAGCCAGCGGGTCGGGTTAATGGACAGGTCTGGAACCGAACTGACCTGTTTTTGCAGTCCAAACCCGGACTGCTGGCGTGTGTCCCAGGCCAGTTGCTAACACTACTTGGATGGAAGGGTACTCGGAACTAACAATGGCAGGTGACAATCATGCTGCACAGCTTTTGAGTGCCTACCTTTGACAAAACTCATTATCGCAACGAGCAACAAAGCATTTGCGTTTCATTACACAGTTGGGCTAACCCCCGCTGGCCAAAAATACAACACTCCCAATTACATGATAGCCATACACGGAGTCCTACTGTTGCCACTAAGCCTTTCCAGAAACCAACCTCTCAACAGTTAATCACGACATCATGGTCTTCCAATATAACCCTTCATGCATGAATATGACTGATGTAATAATAGTATACTTAAAACGCCACAAAGAGACCCAAAACCTCTCCAAAAGACCCCAAATTGTTATCCATCCATCTACCCTGCAAAGTGCCAAAAAATTTCCCGCCCACAGTGCTAATTCTTGAACAGCCGTCCAGCCAGTGCATTCCATTCTCACAATAACGAATTTGCAGCTGGGCAGCTGCTTGTATGTATTCTATTGGCCAAAGAGCCCACAGCGGGAGGATTCACAAGGTGATTGTGCTCACATAGCCAAATCACAGCCTCATCAGCAACACCGCTTTGCTAATGATCGGGAAAGAGACGAAGAGCACGGTTTTAGATGACTTTCAGGTAATGCTGGGATTTGAAAATCCTCCTTTGAATGTTTCGTGTCAGACTTTTGGAAGCCTGATTTGATTGTCCGAATGTTTCTCGGATTTTGGCGCCATTTCTCAGCATCACCATCTGATTCCTCCCTCAAATGATCAATCCTATCCTCGGCTGCAAGTGGAAGGATGTCATCCACACAAAGCTAGCTACAGCAATAACGCATAGGCATCTGGGCACCATATGTGCCATCGGCTTGTTGGCCAGGATAAACGACACAAAAAAGAGTTGGGTTGTTTGATTTCATCACTGACATTACCCTTCCAGCAGCAGTATTGTTATCGATGATTGGGGTAACGTTACGCGCATGCAGGCCACAATCTGCATTAGGCTGCTCCCGGCAGCCACAAACCTCTCAGAGTGTCTGTCTGTCGTCTGGCAGTCTTGTGATTGCAGCATTCATGATTGGCAAAATGGTCGTATTGACAATTGATGTAACTATCAGATGTATCGATTCATCATCCCCAGGCCAGTACCATGAGAATAGGGGAGTATTATTTAGACCGACCCTGTTCCAGGCAATGTCGGGATCCACACAGGCGATGGTAACGCTCAATGGCTTGACAAGGAAATCTTCCAAGGAGTCGCAACACACCTTTATTAGTGAAGACCTGTGACCCAAGGTCTCATCCTCATCAATGTCTGAATGTACACATCATCAGGAAGAGCAAAAGAAGCATCAGGGCGACAAAATACATACCAACATGCAGGAATTTCCTCTTTTGGTTGGAGTTTCATCGATACTCTGTTTCTTTCGGCGTAGGCCAACCTTGCTGAACTCGTCCAGTGCTTCCTTCTGTTTCTGACCATTGAGGTTAGTGTCGACTTCCATGAACTGCGTCCAAAGCAACCGTATAGACACCAGATGATTGATTCCAGTAACACTGCAATCGATTAGAAGATTCCATTGCTCTGGGCCGGCACGTAGCTTGTTGCTGATGCTCATGGACTGGGCAGTCTCCCAAACATGCTCCCTCACATTATGATCGTTCTGTTGTGTTGTCAAGCCACCCTTCCCGTGCCAGATCCCCATGGTTTCTGTTGCCCATTGGCTGACTCCAACACCAGTGTTCTCGGCCCATATGCGGACTTGTAGAGTCAGTATCTGAATTGAATCAGCATCTGCAATGATCGATTTTGGCAACCAGAAGGCATCTCATTACATCTTATGTCCTCAACAGTGGTCAAGGATTGAGTAGAGGATATCAAATGCCAGTTACTCCAACGAAGTGTTGGGAGTGTCGAATATATTGTGAAGGGTGATAGGATGCGGTAGCAGAGGTGAGGAGGGTGTGTCAAAAGTTCTGGAGATTATAAGTCTGGTGAGCAGGCAAGGCAAATATATATGTGTGCTTGGAGGGGTTGTCTTGATCTGGCAACATCAGCTTGGCTGCTATTCAGCTAGGAAATGATTTGCTTAGCATCATCTAAGTGCGCTGATGTGTTGACTGAATGTTTAAATTCATCACAAAGACAGGCAAAAGCATGCTCCACAGTCATGTCTCACTCGTTTGTCTTTACACATGTTCATGTACCCCACAATGATATCGCTGGGTCGGAATGTCAGGAGAAAGCTAGGGTAATATAACATATGAACATAACAAAAAGTGACGATCACTCACCGGGCAATGCAGATAGGAGGGTCTTGTGAGAGTGCACAATCATCACCGTGATGAGCTGAATGCAGGTGTATCCTGCTTTTCGAGATCCAAGAGATGTTGGAAATCAGTAAGCAATAATATTTATTGTAAACATGTGAAGGAGGAGGAGAGGAATACTAAGAAAGTGGTGGGACTGCTTTGTGGAAAATGTAAATTGAGGTGCAGCATTTTCCGAGGACCAGCTAGTCTGCAAAGATACAAGTAGCTAAAGCACCTTCAAGACTCTTCCTAACATTGTTCTAAGATTTCATTTTCATAATGAAACGTGAATTTTCATCACCAGTGACAATAATGCTCGAAAACGTACTCCTACATTGGCACTTACATCACTCACCTCTGTCGGGACCAGAGAGAAAGGATAGTATATGTATCAGCTGAATAAATGCCAGATGTTTGTTTGGGGATCATGCACAATAGTATTCCACATCCATTGAATCAAGAACCTCATCCCGACATTGTACTTCACCCTTCTGACAATGTTTCGAGTGAGACTGAAGCCTACAGCAAAAATGTGTGTATCGATCGAGAGCATCCTCCAGTTTGGTCACGTATTTATGGTACTCCACACTTGGACAACTATCTAGCTGGCAGGCATATTTGTACCGAGTATTGTGATATCTTGGAGAATGACATAAATCTTTGGTCATGGTTGAATTGTGAGGAGGCGTATCGCATAGCGCACAAGTGAGTCGAGCACAATGTCCACAGAGGTGATCTCAACAAGCTTTTCAGGAACCTTACAATAGCAACCATCACCAACTACACTTCATCCTACACGTTATTCAAAAGATTCAATGAAATGTCCTATGCAATATGCATCAACTCATGGACATCTGCCAAACTGTGATACAATTGTTGGCCGATCCAATCAACCTTCGCACTGATGATTACACACATTTGGTTGCCGCAATCCGGTTGAATGCATTGTCTTCCTCTTGCAACAGCCGGTGTTCTGGGGACATATGTCGTATGCTCCAGCAGGGGAATTCCATGAAACTGAGCAACATAACTACTCAGAGGTGAGATCAATTGACTGATGGTGGAATGAACAAGCACATTAGTTGAATTTCGTCATAGCTGTGGTGATTCTGACTGCATCAATAGCTATGGTGGCCGCATTGAGCCATGATTGTCCTGTATTTTGCTGTTCAGACCAGACACATCTTACAAATCATTCGAGCGAAAACAAGGAATCGCCAGTGTCTTTGAGTCCTGGAAACATTGAATCATGATTGGATCACAGCCTTCGAATCTTGCAAGAATCCTTGTTGCCCCTTTCCCTGGTCCTCAGAAATATCACTTTAAAGGACAGTGACAAACTTCCGCAGTGAAGCAACAACAATTCCACAATCAGAAGATTTCAAAGAATGTATTCATGCTTATTTGTTGTCCTTTCGACGCGCATCTCAACACTGCAAGGTTCATGCTTCGTGTGGATGTTCAGATCCAGGAATGTCATCCTGCCATCTATGCATGGACGGCTGAGTACTTCGAAAAAATTCACTTCCACTGGATCATGCATCCTGATTGCCCACTGTATAAAGCACCAAAATCATCATTTGGAGAAGGGAATTCATTGTCATGGCAATTGAGACTATTGGCTATACTTCCAAAAGTTGATACTCACAACTCAGGGAGATGAGACGGAAGGTCCAGAAGCGGAACAATATCTGGAATCAGCCATCGAAGAATGGGAGTATTGGCAAACAAAGCCAGCGAATTAAGTCAACAACGACAAGAGTAATCGGAACGCAGACAGGGGCGATTGACTTACAACATCAAGTTAACCCTCGAGTAAGACTCCCAGCAGACCAGGACCATCGGGGGAGAGTGGACACATCACGGAAAGAGAACATGCACGTAAATTCACACAATTGAGTGGATTCACGACAAGCCTTGGCGATGATAGCAAATCAGTGACTTTAGAATAACTTAGCAACCTCGACAGAGAGCGACATATGGACACAGGCATTCCGTCCTTAGGGTTGACCTGAACCCAGAATGACATATCGAGCAGGCCTGGACTTTGGAAGAAGGTCGAATGCGTGCGACCCCATCCCACGATGAGCAAACCAGCCACGATGGCAACCAACGACAGTAAGCGTCCTATTGGATGCGTGATTGAATAACCCCCAGTGGAGAGAGATATGAACATGGCGGAAGCAGGAGAGGCTGGTGGTGTGATTGGCGCAATGCCGGGGAAGACAACACGCATGGCCTCCATGGCTGCAAGCGAGCAGTGGAAGTGTAACAAGAATGTGGAAGACAGAGGAGTGAGACCTTGAAGTGAGCAAGCGCACCGAGACACTGGAGGAGCCGAATGGAGACAACGCTGCACCAGCAGGCGCGAGAGGTGACGCAGCTGCACCAAACTATCGACCGGATGGCCAGAATACTAGCAGCCCACACGTTGCGGCAAGTGGAGTATTGGCTCGGCATGAAACAATGGCCGGAGGATACTGAGACTAAGTGGGATGAGTGCAACAGGGACAATGTACAATGGGGGACGGGCATCACGGATATGACCGTGAAAGGGCTGGCCACCCCAGGTGTAGGCGAAGCAGCACCGACCCAGCAGGCTGGAAGAGAAGGAACAGCCGAGACTGCAAGGCAGGGAGGCGGAGACCTAGAGGCCTCACAGTGTGCAGGCACAACGCAGGATGGAGAGCCAGAGAAGGGCCAGCGGCAGCAGCAACCAAAACCCAAACCGAAACTGCCACTCATCCAGCAGCCTGAACCGCAACACGAACCCAAACCTAGGTCAACACCCACTCCGGCCAGGAGGTGGGAGACAATCCAACGATGAACCCAGATTCAGACGGCTCCCGCCATCCTAGGCCCCGCCCTGAAGGCTGGATCGAGCCAGGCCGAGTGACGCCTAATTGTATGGAGAGACGAGAGTGTACCTCTGCCGAACAAGATCGACCAGGATCTTGCATCAGCAATCAACAGAGCACTTTTCCACCATAAGGCAACAATTCACATCCAGATCATGAATGCGAGGAAGAATGTGAAGGGTGCTATCATGGTGGTCACCCAACAGAACTCAATGGCTGCGATGGCACTGGCGTACCGCAACCTTATCATCAATGCAGCACATACGGTCGACTAGGGTGTCATTGACATTGAAGCAAACGAATTCTGGGCTAGGCTGCAAGTCCATGCAGTACCACCCATGAGGTACATGGGCAAACGCCAAAATGGCATGCAAAGGATGCGGGACAGGATACTTGCTGAGAAGGAAGGAGTAGTGATCCCCTTCCAAGTGCGATGGCTGGCAAACCCACACAGCATCAGGGAAAGGAGACAGAGGGGGGAGCTCTCCGCATTGTCAGACGTCATTGAACTTAAGGGGCATCCGGTCGCGCAGAGACTGGTATTTGAGGGCATCAATGCGGCAGGAGTGTGGTACCGAGTCGAACCATTCACGAATGTAGGCCCAGACAGTTGATGTGAGGATTGCTGAAGCTGGGGCCACATAGAGAGCGAGTGCAGGGGCATACCAGCATGCGTCTACTGATCAGGGCCGCAGCGCACCAGCACCGATAGGTGCAACGTCGTAGGGTGCAGTGCAAAGCAGGGTTCTCTCTGCGGCCACACACAAGAGAAACGCCCTAACTGCAAAGGAAAGCACATCGCACTCAGCAGTAGGTGCGCAAAGAGGGCTGAAGCCACCAGCGAGGCAGGGGATAGGAGGAGAAGAGATTCAGCAGGACGGACCACACAGACCACGAGACCAACCTCAGGAGCAAACAGAACAGTGCTCGGCCTCGGGGTGAGGGCACCGGAATGAGGAGAAAGTGGCGGGAGCGAACTGGACAGGGCGGATGCAGAGGAAGGGGGAGTGGAGGCCGAGGACGTCACACTGGCAGAGAGTATGATGCCAACGACAACGGCAACACCAGCACCATCCGCAACGGGAACTGCCACAGCCGCGGGGACCGGCATTGAATCTGATAATGGAATGGGAGCTGCTACCCCCAATGTTTAGAGTGATCCATCAGAACTGCGCTCAGTCATATGTACGGACCGTGGCTGCGCCCGAAACTGGGGTGGAACGGAAAGCGGATGTAGTTTTTCTCCAAAACCCGCCGACGGAAAGAGCGGGAATCGGAATAAGCCACTCAGTATACGACATTAGAGAAAGAAAGTTGGTCTGGATGGCGGTGCACAGGGGAAGTGGTCTTACAATGAACGAACGAACTGACTTTAGCAACAACGCAGACGACAACATAATTGTTGTGGACATCAAACGGCGGGGAAAGAAAATGATAAGGATCATAAACATTTACATTCAGAGAACAAGGGAGATATGAGAGAGACCAGCAAGGAGACTGAACTGGGAGAAAATGGTCAAGCAGGGGGGAAGCGGCATGCTGCTCGCGGGAGATTCCAACCCCCACAGCCATTCCTTGAAGCTGAGGTTAGTGTTAGCAAGGGTTCCGGACTGTCATTTCGGGTCTGGGTCCAGGTCCAAACCGAACCGTTGCCAAATTGGCGGTCCAGGTCGTCAATAAACCCGAACTGCCCACTCGGGTACAGTTTCATGGAAAACTCCCAACCCGTCTGAATTGGGCGGGTTGTCAGCGGATCGCCCAGCAGGTCCATCTATAGATTCGTATAAGGCTCTTGAATTTGAAGTGTGTTAATAGTATCTTATCAAAATCGTGTTTTCAGCAACCAACAATGTGCTTTTGCTTGTTGAGCAGTTTGCAATATGGAGTAATTTGGTATCTATATATCACCTTCGATAGATGGTATTTTTGCCTAGCAAGGCGGTCAATAATACAGTTATGGACGCGAAGATCCGCACGATGCCTTGATCACGAAATATACAAGTTCCAAAATGGTTGATGCTGCGTTGACGCTCATTGTCAGGATGCCGCACGGAGCATGTCGCTGTTGTTTTTGCCAGTAAAGGCTGCCAATATCTCATAAATGAATATCCACAACCAATCAGAACATAACCTACTCCAGATGCAAAGCTAAAAATTGTTGACGCTCCGTTGACGCTCATGCTAAGAATGGGGCGATGACCGTGTTGCTATCTCTTTTGCCTGTAAAAGCGGCCAATACGTCCGTTATGCATAACAGTGACCAAGTCAGTTGTGAATTACTGTACTAACAAGACCACAAATCATTGACACTCCGTTGACGCTCATGCTAAGAATGGGGCAGTGAACGTGTTGCTATCTCTTTTGCCAATAAATGCGGCCAATACGTCCGTTATGCATAACAATGACCAAGTCACCTGTGAATTACCATACTAACAAGACCACAAATCGTTGACGCTCCGTTGACGCTCATGCTAAGAATGGGGCGGTGACCGTGTTGCTATCTGTTTTGCCAATAAATGCGGCCAGTACATCCGTTACGCATAACAACAACCATGTCATGGGTGAATTACCGTACATACAGGACCACGAATCGTTGATGCTCCGTTGACGCTCATTTCAATGAATTGTCCATTCAACATCTGCTGCCGTCGACAATTGTTTGCATCCTGATTTGACTTCATCAGTTATCTTTCTGCCTCATTGAAACTCGGCCCTGTGGCAAAGCCGAGCGGCGGAACTATGTTGCACTGTTCACTCTCACACGACTAAAAATGATGTATCATGCCAAAAGATTCATTGTGCCTGCTATACATCTATTGATGAACCGACATTCACAAGCTACTTCTTACCATTCGCCCATAATATATCTCTAACTGAAACTCTCGGTCAAGCTACATAAAGCTGGTGAACCATTGACACATTCTGTCCTACTTTTTCTTCCCTCTTTTATTTCTCCGTGTTTCAACTGCACTGACCGTCAATAACACCTTTCCAGCCTGTCTCTTTGACTCCCGTGTCGGCCGAACCAATCCGGGCACAGTGGCGCTGCGCTCACATCCTGCTGCTCTGGGCGTTCCGAATCCTCGATGCCATTGTATTACTCTATATCGGATTCATCATCCGCTGAGCAATCATCTTCGCTGTCATTCGGATTATTCAAGTTGCCATTCCAGTTTAGCCAATCATCGGAGTCCGACAGGCTTTCTGGTGCACTATCCTCGTCACTTCCCACTGGATGACGGTTGATACTCCAGATTCTGCGAACATTTAAGATTTGAGTTCGTCCTCCAGGGAGGTCCTTTGTAGACCAAGCTGGTGGCAAAGGTGATCTGTCTGACAATTTGAACGCAGCGGCACCATCATGTTGAGAGAGTGCTCAGGATGCTTTGACGATCTCTTCGGTGTCCGAAATGTATCCTACAGTGGTCATCTGCTTGTGTCGAGCGCGAGATTCCTTCTGGGTAGCACGTAGGTTTTGGCTGCCCTGCCACATCTCCAAAAGTCGTGAACCTTGGCCATTCTGTGCAACTTCCTGTCCTCCACCTCTTTCTTCACTTCCGAGTCAGTTTCTGTGTTTCTGGTATCCAATTCCGGGTCAGTGCCAGCCAGAATCCCGTTATTGGCGCGAGCAAACTGCCTTACAATGACTTTTTCGCGAAGGGTCTCGCCTGTGGTTTTTGACTGCCTCCAGCCAATAACATCTCAGCCAAGGGAAAAGCTGGCCTCCGCTCCGACACCATGTTGTATGATAGAGAATATGTCACGCGCCACATTTGAGAGATCGGCGTACTTTCAGTGCGTTTCCTCCTGTTGTCACCACCAATCGGTTATGTCCGGTATCCGAAATGTACTGCTAATCTCCATTGGGTCGGAGTGGTAATCATTGAGATCTGGATAAATTTGTCCACCGTTCTTTGGTGCTTCAGGCAGCGAATTCAAATGGAGCTTGGCGGCGGTTAATAACTGGGCTGCGCGATCGCTTCGTCCGGGGGTCGTCTCTGCCACATAGTTAGGCGTTAAGTATTCCTCATCATCGCTGGACGAATCATATGTATCAAAGGATGATTGATAGGACCCTGGAGCCGTTGCGGAGGGGACGAGATTGCTGTTCGGTATAGTTTCGAGTTTATTGACCGGCACACGTCGATGCTTAGCGCAGTATTCATTCTCCACATACTTCAGAAAGGCCTCCTGGTATTGTGTTGTGTAGGATGTCTCGTCCTTGGGATTGATATCCATTCCCTTGCACACTTTCTGAACGATCGCAACTTCCGGAAATGATCGAGGTTGTGTGCGGATATCAGAAGCATGCCCGTCGTTGGAGTCACTTAGGCATAGTATTTTGACATCTTCTGTTGAGCTAACGTCACCGCTAAGAACAAGTCTTCCTTCCTTCCACTGAGTCTTCTCCTTGGCCAAAGCTCGCATCACGCCATCCATGTGATGTTACATGTCATTGTATACTGTGATAATGTGATGCAATGTAACTGTATGCCTCTTCGACATCCAAAGGGTCCAATATCGAAATGGCCTCAATACTTCCATGACATACTTGACAATCATCCAGTCATCCTGGGTTCTGAATTGCGACCGGTATTCACTGTATTTTGGGTTGTGAAGCCACTCTGGTGTGAATTCCCGTAAACAGTAGGCGCGCTCGAGCAACTCCAGTGTAGAGTTCCAACGTGTCTTCACATCCATAATTGGAAGTACTGCAATGCGGACTTTGGCTTTTTGACAGTCAATGAACTCGTTTCGACGACCAGGTGTCAGCGTAATCAATACAGCAAGCATTCTCTGCTATATGAAGGTCAGTTTCAGCACTTTCATAATATCGTGAAATACGTACTTTCTCAATTATCTTTGCTAAACCTGGTTTTATGGCCGACACTTTATTGATTCTAGCAGTGCCCTCTTTTCGAGGTCTTTTACTCTTCCCACCAGCTATGCTTTCATTCTCTCCGAATTGCTGATCACGCTCATGGGCTTCCCAAGTCTTGATGTGGCCTTTCACACCGAGACTGCTGATAAATGCACCTGAAGCGAGCTGTATGACGTGTGCCATGCACGGTATGTGGTTCCTCAATGCCGGCCATTCGATTCCAGTGGCCTCAAGTGTTGATTGCAGCTTGCATGTCATCGAGTAATTTGAGGAAGCATTATCAGTTGTAATACCAAGCAAACAGCCGTCAGTCAGCTCAAAACGATCAAGCACATCCTTCAAATGTGCGGCTAGTCATGCTCTAGTATGTTAGCCCTTGACCTATCATCCTTAACTAGCTTTCGAAAAGGGAATAGAACAGGCGATCAATCTCATCGAAAGCCAGTTGAATTTCATGCAATGCCCAATTTCGATCCATATACTAAGCAATGACCGATGTTATGGCCAATTTGTTCGTTGATGTCCATCCGTCCAAAGCTAAACTCACTTTATTTCGTACCGGCAATTGCTTCCCAATTGCATCCAGTGTCAGTGCATAATCCCTCCGGCAAATGTTAGTAAGAGTCGTAGCAGATGGCAGCACTAGGTCATCGAGTAATGCCTTATATGACCGCCGTAGCTCAAGATTTGATATAGCGTTTCATGGAATATGTGCCAAAACAAATCCTAACATGAGGTAGTGATTCCACGTGTCTTGGTGAAATTCGGAAGTTTCATAGTCCTTAGCGGCCAGTTTGGAACGTTTTGTCTGTCATCCCGGTCAATATGGATTAAACTGGATATCAAATATGATTTTCCTCTGCAAACTTACTATGGTGATTCCTCGACTTCCTTGCCTCTTCAAAATGGCCAAAGCTGTTTCATCGACCATCGAACTAGTCAATTCTGTGACCTCTGACTCTGTTATTTCATTTAACTTTGCAATGTGAGCTTCTGCCAGCAAGTGTTTCCCCATTGAGCTTGTCCCATGTTCTGATGGATGGCAAAGAACTTGATGGCAAACGATACATATGATGCCAGGGCTGCCTTCCTCCTCAATTCCACAGTGTAAATAGAATCGCCACGAAGGTGCATGTCTAGATGCATTCCAAGCAATAGGCCGGTTCGAGCCTACATTCATTGAAGCCCACCATACGTTGAAGATGATTTGCAAAGTGAGGTCGCTTAAATCAAGAATAAAGACACGTTCATTTTTGGAAGAGATCATAACCTCAAGCAATGATGTGTTCAAAGATTTTGTATCCAACATGGCAGTAGAAATTAGAAAGCTGGGTAATACGACTTGAATAACTGCTGAAAATAATGATACAGTATAGCAGACTACGGGTTCTTAAATATTGACTCTACAGTTACAAGGAACATAATCAGATCAGTAGGACATTGCATGCATATTTGTGAAGTTGAATACAAGAACGAATTGCAACGACTGACCATGTAAAACACCATTTAGGAACAGCATAATGCAGTGTATTGCTGTGTAGCGTTCTGAGCCTTGACGCACCGTGGCCACTCAATTGTTGGAGGCGGACACGATATCGTCACTTGCATTGTTGCCAATAAAGGCTGCTGATAGGTTCACTGTGGTTTATCTGCATTGCATTCCAGTCAGATTATCCAAGATGCCAGCGCAATAATTGTTGACGCTCCATTGACGCTCATTTTGGGACATGGTTACGATCTTGTCCTACGGATATTTGCCTAGAAAGGTGGCCAATAGTGCAATTTTGGATCGTTATAGTCGCACAGCCTCTTGACGTTGCAAGAGAGAAGGCCTCAAATCGTTGATGCTCTGTTGACGCTCATTTTTAGGGCATAGTGACGATGTCGTCAAAAGCATTTTCCATAGCAAGACGGCCGATAGTCCGATTATGTGTTAATGTCACCGCGCTGCCCTCGGATTGTGCAAGATGCATGGCCAAAAGTCGTTGACGCTCCGTTGACACTCATTTTTAAGACATAGTAGTGGTGTCTTCGTAACTGTTTTCGCCTAGAAAGGCAGCTGATAATCTGATTTTGACACAATGTCGCCAGAAAGTCCTAGGATTCTCCATGATACAAGGCTAAAAGTCGTTGACGCTCTGTTGACGCTTATTTTTGAGACATAGTAGCGATGTTGTTGCAAGAGTTTTTGCCTAGAAAGGCGGCCAATAGCGCGATTATGGAGTAAAGTCGCCGCACAGCCCATGCATATTCCAAGATGCAAGGCCAAAAGTCGTTGACACTCTGTTGACGCTCATTTTTAGGACATAGTAGCAGTGTAGTTGCAACTGTTTTCGCCTAGAAAATCAGCCGATGATCTGATTATGGCACAATGTCGCCGGATAGCCCTAAGATTCTCCAGGAAACAAAGCTAAATGTCGTTGACCCTCTGTTGACGCTCATTTTTAGGACATAGTAACGATGTTGTTGCAATAGCTTTTGCCTGGAAAGGCGGCCGATAGCGCGATTGTGTAGTACTGTCGCCGCACAGCCCATGTATATTCCAAGATGCAAGGCCAAAAGTCGTTGACGCTCTGTTGACACTCATTTTTAGGACATTGTAGAAATGTTGCTACCACCATAGTTGTATTGAAAGGCAGCTGATAGTTCGATTATGAGTTACTGTACCCGCACAGCCTACTGGATGTTTCATGACGCAATGCCAAACATCGTTGACACTCCGTTGACGCTCATTTTCAGGATGTGGCAACGAGGGAGTCATTGGCTTTTGTCGCAATAACGGCGACTTATACATTCACTTTGAACCGATATGACAATGCAGCCCATTGATTGCCGAATGTGTATGACTTAAAATCGTTGACACTCTGTTGACTCTCACATTAATCACATCGAAAAAGCCTTTGTACACTCAAGAATTGTATGCAATGAATCATATACGCATTTTTGACATCCGGTATTACGTTTGTATGTATAATGATATGCATCCAGGAGTTTTGTTACGTCTCAATTTCTGATCAACTGCTATCTACGCTATCTGAGTGAGATATGACTTGGCCTATTACATTCTCGCGCTTTCGGCTGGCAATTGACGGCATGTAGATCATTTCACTAGTTTTTAGTAAATATAGCTCGACTTCCTTATTATTCCTTATCCAGCTCCTTGTCCTCAATTTGCATGACGTACGACAAGCAATTTCAACTATCTCAACGATGTGCACCAGGTCTGTGCGGCGAGTTATGCAGTTGAATACATGGATGAATTCAACATGACGGTTGTTGTTCAGATCGATTCGTCGTGCTTGCTGACTGCTCTGTCTATGACACGTATGACATCACTCACTTAAATTTTGTTCGCATATTTCGTCACTAAGATTGCTTTTGCTTTGTCACTTAACAGTCATATGCACATGGAAACTGAACATTTGGGCGGTCTTACAGTGCGATTTGGATTTTAGAACATTCACACGGTGCGTTCGACCCTTGCACATGCACAGATGAATTATCATGTCTCACAATTTGGTCACTGAAATGAAGTAATAGTTGACACATAGCAAAATTGGTCAACACCTTGCTTTTCACCGCGATCAGACGTCAAGAATTACACTTTGCACATCAATTCTTCCACAGACACAGGAGCCGTCACCATCTCTTCGTCGGAATCCCATACCTATATGGTAATTAGCAGGAGGCTATATGCAGGGGTAAAAGCTTACTGGTTCAACTGGCTTCACATTCAGTAACGTGGACGAATCAGGCTCCGCAGCTGGATCACTACTCGGTATGCTTGATTTTGACTGCGGTTTCACCGAACCTAGCCTGATATGACTACATCCTGGTCGAGAAGTCCCTTGCGGCCTTTGCGATATTCCCGGGACGATGTCAAGACACTCCATAAACTCTCCAAAAGTTGTCGGCGGACGTGCCGGAGCGTCATCATTGGTTTGCTGCTGAACGACTGCCGGAACCCTCAATTCAGATTTGCCGTACTTCCTATCTCGTTCACGGAAGTAGTCAGCTGCATCGTCCCATCCGGGTTGAGTTAGTTCATCGAGCTCCATCTGCTTCTGCCGAAAGCTCTCGATGCACTGCTGGACCGTTTTGGTGATTGTGCCCATCACCCAGCCGGGTTCGTCATCATCGCTCAGCTTGCCCTGCTCAGTCTCTTCATCATCCTCGTCTTCCCCATCCTCCCCATCGTCGGAACTTGCAAGATCACTCAGACTGTCTCTGATAGCAACCATCATCTCCTCAAACGTGTTTTCGGGCTCTCTGGACGTCAATCCCGCCATTTCAGCCTGCGTCATATCGTCCTGCACTTGTTGAACCGCTGCCTCTGCATCTTCAACTCGCTTTCTTGCCCCAGCGGTTTCTCTCTCAACATAATCCTCAATCCATTTCTCTTTCTCTTCATTGCTTAAGAAGTGCGTTTCTTGTCGCTTTTCCGCTGGAATCTTCTTTTTGGATCTCAAGCTGCGCAATGCCCCAAGGGCTCGGACTCTCTCTGCCTCCAACCCGCTCGTGCCTTCATTCGCATGATGACGTCGTTGGGTTGATCGGTTTGTCGATTTACCTTATCTGCCTGCCAGGAGTGGCGAAAGTTCTTTTTCGGAGCATTGACTATTGTAGTTTGCGTGGACATTCTTGTTGGGCAAGATGTTGGATGTTGCAAGTTATGGACAATATGGAGGCAAGCTGCGTCTTTTAAGTCAAGGTTGGTATGTTTACTCATCTTGAACAAAGCAAAATCTCCCTCTTGACTGTCAAGAAATCAAGAATTGAGACGCTAACCGTACGATATGACATAATTGATAGTGTCATTTTCATGTAATATCCCGGGGATTATGTGAGACAAGCATCAACAGACGTCCTTTCCCTCGAACTGCAACCTAGTTATATCTTGCAATTGAGTGATTCCGGGGGTCTTACACTGTAATTTATCCCTGTTAACAAACAAACAACATCAGACCGACTCTTTGCAAATGGCGGGGCGGTAGGAAACCCCTGCAACTTGCAGCCATACTCTGTACGATTCATCTTGAGCATAACGATCATGTTGGCTGCTACTTATTCCATTCTGACATGAAGCTGACTGTATAGTCCTCAGGGCTTCCCACTTCCTCTCGTTATCATCTTCCTCTCCTATTCCACACCAGCACATCATGGATACACAACCACCTCCGCCAGGTGAGAGCGGATCGAATACTGGCAGATTGGCGGGCACTACATCAAATACTGATATTCTTGGCACACAACAAGAGCGCAGACACAAGTTAGTTCACTGCGATGCTGCCAATGCAGCCACCAAACATATGACCCAGGATGCACATTTAAAAATCGTCCGCAAGACTGGAAGCAGGAAAAATAAGAATTAGCATGCGGTGGGATGTGAGTGTATCCATATCGAGGCAATCGGCGGTCAAATAACTGTATAATGTACAGGGGGTGTCCGTAGAGAGCTACATAACGAATTTATTGCGGCCCGTAACGGGAAACCTCCATTGTCAACAAAGGCATTTTTCCGCACAGTACGCGAAATGGAACATCATGATGTTATCAGCTCTGGGATTTTCGCAGATGAATTTCCTGATAAGCATTCCAGGGAGTGGACAAAACAGGCATTAATCACCTTAGAGGAGGCTACAGAAGCGTATATGGTAGAGGTAACACCCGAATTTCCTTGTTAGAAGCAGCAACTAATGGCTTGTAGGTTTCCAACATGTCTGCAACTATGGCAAGGCAAGGAGGTCAGGTACAGCTGGAACAGTCTGACATGAGCCTGGCGTTGAATATGGCCAAAATGTCCAAAGAAAGCTATTTGCCCGCCTCATTAGAGCAAACGAAATATCTTATTAAGAAACAACGTGCCAAGGTCCAACAAGAGAAGAAGCAGGGTATTGAGTTTCCTGGGCATAACAAGGTGAAGGCTGCAATACAAAGACACACGGCAATGCTTCGTTACAACCAAACGTCCAGCTGCCTTCCATGCCAAAATGGCACCGCAAAGAATCCGCAGACACACTGGCGACGCAAAGGAAAAGGTGCACCTCCACCCGCCTGTTGCAGAGTGCGGACTCCACATCCGCCCGGCACTCCAGCTACCCCACCCGCCCCAACCGGTAACACTTCCGGAGTTCAACCTTCTGAAATTGTCAATTTGCTGGGCTGATATACGTATTCGCATACAGCTCTTCCCTGTGCGGAATGTTTCCAAGATGATCACGATACCGAGCACTATACCGATTTTGATCCAGATACGCTAACTGATAAAGGTTAGTACACCATCTGTTGCATGGTAATGCGGCTAACATTCATTTTGAAGGCAAAAGCAGCGAATTGAGCGATCCTGCAACTGATGACGGGTAGTGTTAGCAACGGGTCCGGGTTACCCGCCAGCAGTCCGGGTTTTGACCGGCAGTTCGGTTCGGTTCGGTTCCAGCCCCGGCCAAATACCTGACCCACTTTGTCATGGTGGGGTTGTTACCCGGACCGGACATATACCCGCGGTTTTTTGGCCGGGTATATCATCCAGCAGAGCCTCAATTTCACGAACTCAGAACTTGGGCTCCAATTAAGTAGTTGAGTTGTGATCGTATTACAATATGATATATACATAAAAGATTCAGTTCTAGAGGTTATTTAACCTCCCATTCTCCAATGTGTGATACGATCACTATTCGTTGAGTTGCTGTGAAATAACGCCGAAAGTTCAGCGTTTTTCTAAGCGACACAACGAATAGTGATCGTATCACACATTGGAGAATGGGAGGTGAAAGAGCATCTACAACTGCATCTTTTACGTATATATAATATTGTGATACGATCACAACTCAAATACTTAATTGGAGCCAAAGCGCTGAGTTTGGGTAAATGTGGAACCGGCCAAAAAACCGCGGGTTCAGTGCAGTTTGGTTTTTTGATGGGGTAAAACGCGTTGCAAAGGTTCCAGTTCGGTTCCAACCGCGACCCGGAACCGAACCGCCAATTTGGAACCGTTGCTAATACTAATGACGAGCAGTGACCGAAAGACACGGGATATTGGAGATTATTATTATACATATCTATGCATTATTAAAGCACAACGTAGTGATCAAGAAGAAAGTAAATGAAAACACCAGAGAGGCAGCCAAAACAATGTGAATGATGGACTGTGCCAAATTAATTGATTGCATCTTGTGGATACAGCCATGGCAAAATGAGCGTCAACGGAGTGTCAACAATTTTTGGTCATGCGTCCTGGGAAATCACACCTCTGATAGGTCGTACTCAGTCATGAAGGTATTTTAGCCGGCCTTTATAGGCAAAACAGATTGCAATACCCTCCCTGCCCCATCATGAAAATGAGCGTCAACAGAGCGTCAACAATTTTTGGTCATGCATCTTGGGAAATCACACCTCCGATAGGTTGTAGTAAGTCATAAAGTAATTTTTGCCTGCCTTTATAGGCAAAACAGATTGCAGTACCCTCCCTGCCCCATCATGAAAATGAGCGTCAACGGAGCGTGAACGATTCTTGCTCATGCATCATGGGAAATCACACCTCCGATAGGTTGTAGTAAGTCATAAAGTAATTTTTGGCTGCCTTTATAGGCAAAACAGATTGCAATACCCTCCCTGCCCCATCATGAAAATGAGCATCAACAGAGTGTCAACAATTTTTGGTCATGCATCCTGGGAAATCACACCTCCGATAGGTCGTACTTAGTTATAAAGGTACTTTTGCCGGCCTTTATAGGCAAAACAAATAGTAATACCCTCCCTGCCACATCATGAAAATGAGTGTCAACGGAGCGTCAGCGGTTTTTGGTCATGCATCTTGGGAAATCACACCTCCGATAGGTTGTAGTAAGTCGTAAAGTAATTTTTGCCTGCCTTCATTGGCAAAACGGATTGCAGTACCCTCCCTGCCCCATCATGGAAATGAGTGTTAACGGAGCGTCAACAATTTTTGGTCATGCGTCCTAGGAAATCACACCTCCAATAGGTCGTACTTAGTCATAAAGGTATTTTTGCCGGCCTTTATAGGTGAAACAGATAGTAATACCCTCCATGCCCCATCATGAAAATGAGCGTCAACGGAGCGTCAATGATTTTTGGTCATGCATCTTGGGAAATCACACCTCCCATAGGTTGTACTAAGTCATAAACTAATTCTTGGCTGCCTTTATAGGCAAAACAGAGTGCAATACCCTCCCTGCCCGATCATGAAAATGAGCGTCAACGGAGCGTCAACCATTGTTGGTCAGGTATGTTGGGTAATCTGCGGGGCGACAGGTTGCACATTGTCATATACTGATTATTGGCTGCCTTTATAGGCACAAATGAAAGTGAAACGCTTCCTGCCCCATCTTTAAAATGCGCGTCAACAAAGTGTCAACGTTTGTTGGCCTTCCATCATGGTTAATCACAGCGCGATGTGGCGGTTATAATCTATATACATCGTTTTGACTGTTACTATACGCCAAATGGCTCAAGAATACTTAGTGGTAGCTCTGTAAATGAAATAAGTTGTTACTGTCCCGGAGGATGTGGCTAGAATATACTCTACATATCTGCCTACAAAGGCTGCCATATCCTTCTTTGTGGATGCTTGTGATCAAGCTCCACTCATATTACCGAAGATGCAAGACCAAATATCGTTGACGCTCTGTTGACGCTCATTTTCAGGATGTGGTTGAGCGCGTGAGTATGCTTCCTTTCCAGATCAAGCCTGCTAATACGTTGAAAATGAAGTGTGCAGTACCAATGTCAATGTTTTACGATTCACAGTAGCATATCTGAATGCGATCATAAATGTGAAACCCGAAACGCAGAACCGGAGATTGGAACCGACGGGTCTAGCCAAACCCGGCGAAACCCGCGGGTTGATGGGTAGGGGTCCGGATTCGGCCCGCTAAGAGTCAGCTGGTCGGGTTTTCAGCCGGGTCTGGAACCGAACCGACCCGTTTTTGGAATCCAAACCCGGAATGCTGGCGGCTTACCCGGACCCGTTGCTAACACTACCTGAGGTGCACAGACCAGCAGGAAGCCACATACTGCGAAGAAATCGTTGATTAGAACGGGCTGGTAATTGGAAATGATGATCAACCCACTCACCACTGGACGAGGAACGATAGTGAGGGCAAATCCATCATAGACCTGACCTTGGCCAGCCAACCATTTGGAAAATGAATGATTTTGAAAGGGAATCATTCCACGGTGTCTGATCACGAGATCATAGAAGGTGAGGTGGACATGCAGCAGACGGAGGAAGCAGGAGGCACTCAGGTCATAGGGTGGAACCTGGTGGCCATGTCGCACGAGGATGAGGAGCGGTCTGAGTGACTCTGGAGAGAGCAGGCGGGAGGAAGGGCAAACTTGGGAGTGGAGAACACAGCCAACGACGTCAAGAGCAAAGCCGAGTGGTGCCAGGAAGTACTGGGTATGGTACTCAACGCCACTACCAAGAGAATAGGAATCTGCGCACAGTTGAAAAGATTGTGGAATGGCGAGTTTAAGGAGTGGAGGAGCCAACTTGGAAGAGAATAGAGAAGAAGGCGCCAATCTGCAGTGAGAGTCCAGGCCAAAGCTGAGATGCAGAAGTCAATTCGAAGAGCAAAAGACAGGATGTCGAATGACTACAGGAAGAACCTAAGGGGAGCTGAGGTCTGGAGAGTACCAATGTTTACCAACCGGCAGGCAGGATTGACCATGGAGGCCCCGAAAAACAGAGATGGGGAACAGACATATACCATCACCAAGCAAGAGGAAATGGTGAGACAATAGTCTTTTCCCCCGAATGAGCATGACCAATAATTTCAACTACCTCAGGCTGGCCAAGCGCACCAGTCCATCACTGAGCAAGCGGTCGAACGAGCCCTGTTTGCGCACTCAGTTGGAAAGCCCCAGGCCCGAACAAGCTGTCATTTGTAGCCATATGTCAACTCTGGGAGTGGAAGAGAGAGAGAGTCATGGAACAAGTGAAGGCAGTCGTCCAAAGAGGCCGACACCCAGCCATGTGGAAGCGGGCTACCAGGGTCATAATGCGCAAGCCAGGAAGAACCACTACACCAAACTCAATGCAGATCACTCCGTTTCTCTACTAAGCTGCATGGGCAAGTTGTCGAGATGGTAGTTGCAGAGCAACTGGCTGAGGAGGCCTCGAGAAGAGGACTGCTAAGCAACGGCCAGTATGGAAGCAGGAAAAGGCGGTCGTCAATCGACGCTGCAGCAATCATGGTCGACAGAGCACACACAGCCTGGAGAGAGGCCCACATAGCTGGCAAAGTCCCGATGAACATCAAGGCAGCTTTCCTGAGTGTATGGAGGGGAAGACTGATCCACACAATGAGAGGCAAGGGGATGCACAGAGACCTCATACGATGGAAGGCACGTTCTCTCACAGACCAAAGGGTCGAAATGGTAATTGAGGGCAATGTGATGCAGAGACACCTGGTGGAAGCAGGCATACCACAGGGCTCACCTATGTCTCCGATCGTCATCGCAATTGACACATCATGGCTCATGAGATCTGTTAAGGAGAAGGTCTCCTGAGTCGAAGGTCTGTCCTTTGTGGACAACGTCGGATCGCTGGCAACAGGAAGTGACGTAAACCAAATCGTCAGAAAACTCGAAGCCTGAACCAGAGTGAGCATCGACTGGGCAAACAGATGGTAGCTGGAGTTTGACAACGCAACAACAGAGTCGGCACTATTCACCGGCAGACGAGGCCATATGAAGCACCTGCATCCGAAGCTAACAGTGAAGATACGAGTTGGGAGTGGCTTCGTCAGGTTTATCAAGGAAGCGACCAGATGGCTGGGGGCCTGCATGGACAGACACCTAACATGCAAGGAGCACCATGATCGATGCATGAAGAATGCGAGAGCCGCAGAAGCACAACTCAGGTCACTCACCAGAACATATGGAGTTGCACCAGCATGTGTGAGAGCAGTATAACTAGCCTGCATCCAGGCTATTGAACTGGATGGAAGCGAGCTCCAGTGGGACCCGAAGAAAGGCAGTCAGCGAGACAACCTCCAGCTTCTCCTGAATCGACAAGACAAGTCAACACTGGGTGCGCAGCCGACAACTCCGAGAGGTGTGCGAATGAGAGACTCAGGACTCAAACCTGTGGCGGGGGCCACCGACACCAGCTAACAACGATTTGTGCATAGACTCACGAGCGTGCGCGAAGGCGCAATGTTGAAACAGCACTGCAATCACTTTACACCGGGTGCACCGGTAGCCAGACGGGCCGCACTAGAGCACACGCGCGGCAGCAGTGAAGAGACGTTGTGCTGGCCAGACCCGGGGGAGGAGCCAGCAGTCAAGTCCACTATACTGGAAGACGACGCCTTGGCCGAGATGCTGCCGAGCTATGTGCAAGAAGAAATGTCAGGAAGGAGGGATCTGGAACATAGACGTGGTGGATGGACAGATCTCGAACGGACAATGGGAGTGTAGGAGCTGCAGCGGTGTGCTCCAGCAGACAGGGCTGGACGCTGTTCCGCAGCTACCTTTGTACGGGACGAATGGAGGTGTTTGACGATCAACTCTTGTCAATCGGAGTCGCACTCCGAACTTCCGCTTCAAAAGCGGAGGCACTGCGAGCTCATGGAGTCCCGACAGTTGTAGTGTTAAGTGATTCGCGGGTAGCTATGAGATGGACAGCACAGCTGGACCCAGGGCCAGGGCAACAACTAGAGAGAGCAATCAATGAGCATGCGAGGGGCTCTGTGCCCGGGGCATCGATGCCACGGGCCACTGGGGCCCAGGACACTCGGGCATCACCAGGAACGAAGATGCTGGACGGCGAGCAAACCATGCATGAGAAGATCCAGATTAGACAGTACACGAGCGAATATCACCCTCGGCTGTGAACAGAGGCACACGGATCTCTGAAGGGAGGAAGCCGGCAAAGGCAGAGTGCGAGGCCGACAGGTGGTTCAAATATCATGGTTACCGGCTGAAGGGCAAAGCCGGAAGCAAGAGACCCATCCCAATGACAAGCATGAAATCACTGCCAACAAACTATTATAGACTGAAGAGCAGTCATGCAGTGACTGGAATGTACCTAAAGTGGTTCGGATACCGACAGGACAACAAATTCTGCTGGTGCAGAGGCGGGACACTTTGGCCAAGGGAGCATCTCTTCAGCAACTGCAGCCGGTGGAAAGACCAGCGGAAAGCATGCTGGAAGGCTGTGGGGAAAGGCACACAATGGAAAGCAGGCAGATGCCGACACGTGCAGAGTTCTGAGCTGTTTGCCATGGAGAAATGTGACAAGCCTGTGATAGACATCCTGGCCGCCACTGACATCAGGAAGTGCCCGCTAAAGCAAACACAGCAGTAAGGGTATTTCGATCGGGCGTAGTCTCTCTTTCGTTGATCTCTTTCATCCTGGTTCAATCTTTAGGTTTTTATTTCCTTTGTCAGAGGGGACAATGGGCAGCAGGTGGGAGATCCCCCATCTAACCGGCTTGCCCGGAGGCGGAGGTGTGGTTTATTGACTCTGTCATGCTCCAATTAGAGTGAATACAGTATGAATGAAACAAGAACAAAAACAATATCTGGAATATCGAGCTGTTGGAACCTCAGGACGCATATTCTGGAACATGAAATGGATCTCGCAAACGACTATTATTGTACCTAATATTCTTCTTACTGTCTATCCTGGTATGCTTAAGTATCGGACAAACTGGGTAATGTCCTTCCAGGAAAAACATTCAAGGATTCACAAATTCAACCAGCTCTGGGCGATGATGCTTGCATATCCTGGGTTCGCTCGATTCAACATGCCATATAGCCAGGTGACACGAAGGGGTGGTAATGAGACGAAAGCACTCGGGCATGTGATTGTTCCAGTTTCCACTGTAACTCTTTTGAACCCTTTGGCGAGCCAAAGGATTACTTTCACCGAAGCCTTGTTGTGCGTTAAGCCCTTAGTGTATTTTCACCCTATGGCACGGTACTGGTACCATACTGAAGCCACAATCGAGTACATGTAGAATTATCTGGATGTGTTGCATCATCAGATGGATGTTTTTAGTGGATTCCACGGCAGTAAATCTACAAAGAAGGTCTCAGAAGCCTTGAAAAAGCAGCTTATGTTGGACATACCCGAGGAACTGGAGAGTGAAGGCGCTTGGATGTATCCTTATGCAGCTGCAAAGCGTCGTCGCATTAATGATGATGGAATGCAAATCGAGTAAGAAATTGCACAACATCTTGTCGACAAATCTGATTTCGACTTTGTGAATACGCATCTCCAGAATAACTTCTGTGACCATATCTGCCAGCTTCACAACCTCTTAAATGCGAGCTCTGAATTCCCAGATAGAGCGATGATGGATCTTAAATAACAGTGCCGAAAACCAAGTCCTCATGTGGCCGCCTACCAGATTTTGCTAACAAAATCCGGAAGGGATGTGTTTCAGTATCGAGAGCTGAAAGCAAACACTGCAAAACAATTTTGCAACAATGAAATGCCACTAACCTATGGGCTTATCAAGCGAATAATGAAAACCCAGCGACCAGATAACAAGACCCTTGATGACTTGGCCGAGTGGTGTGCAATGCCAAAAGCGGAGCAACAGAATCACTTTGTTTGGGATTGCAAGGGATTTGTAGACTTCACAGACTATGTTGATCATGCTCAGTATGTCAGTGGTCTCAACAATGCGAAATACATTGCGTACAATGTGGTAGCAATTCCTGCCATGTCATTTCAATGTGATGAGCAGACAGTTTATAAAGTTAGTTGCACTGGGTCCACAAGGTGGAGAAAGCATAAGCCACCAAAAATTGATACAGTGCTTGTCTGGATGGGGACAAGTCTGGATAGCCACTTTAAGTTGCCTGCTGGATGCCTTCCCACACAGTCAAAGTGTCTTGTCATCATTGAGGATGCTGAATCGAGTATTACAGGGCTTTTTGCCTTGGTTGAGACATTTGCAACAGGGCCAACACATCAGACTGCTGGTATGGTCATTCTCTAGGAGAGACATTAACATCCACTGCAACCCTTGCACAATGGAAACTATGGTTTTAAGCGTCTTTTCGCTGTCAGAACCACTATTATCATCCCTATTAGCAGAATCGATGTGGCTGTACACCTTGTTAGGCTGACGCCGCAGCCAGATCGCATGCGGTGGTAGTTGAGCAACCCGATTGACAGGAATGCTTTCAATATGTTTCACATGTAGATTGTTGGAATCGATGCTTGAAGTAATCGTTGCAGTTATATATAGAAATCTGCTGAGTATTTACTCTGGGTGTCTGAATTTCTCTTACAGGAGTTGTGCAAGCTTGTGTATAAGCGATGTCTCAAAGGATTGAATAGTTAAGAATGTTATTGATATCTATGGGACAGTCGAAACGAAGTCGAAATGATTCAAATCTACCGAACCAATGTGAAAGAACCATGTGCACTAAATTAGCTTAAATTAAATAAGTTTTTAACATGTTGTGACGATGTGATCACATCATTGAAGGCTTCAAAGCATGGTAGAAAATTGGCAATAAGTTGCTCGGATTCTTTGTGGAGACTGTGGAGAAGGATCACTGTGTGGGATCCATTTCCAGAAACCAATTTCGCTCTCTGCTGATGCTGTATCCCACTGTGAAGGGTTTGATGCATACCATCTGGACTGAAGACAAAGATGCTCAATATGAGCTGTTACACCAAAGGATACACATTGTAAAACCATGCACAGTTAAGGGGACCTCAGGAATAATAGCAGCAAATGAAAAATCACTCAGTTGGATAACGCAGAAGCCTACACATCACTGTGATCTCATGTTTACTGATGAAGAGCAATCAAAATTGCAAAACCCTATGGAAACACATATTTCACAAGGTGCTTAAGAGTTCTGGAGGGTTCCTAGAGGGAGCAGAAATGTTGTTCATTTGTTTTGGAAAACACCGAGGATCACCACAATGTGTTCAAGACAACACTTTGATCAATGGGCACTTCATTGTTGGGTGGATTGTTTGATTTTCAGATGGTTGAGCATATAATGTCTACCAATGATTATAAAGAGCCCACAGAATATTGTGATCCTGATCAAGAAGAAACACCAAGTGAGGCTCTTCCTAACAAACATGAGAGAGATGAAAATACACTCCTGGGTTCACCTCCATTACAGAAGGTGGTGCTCTATAATCGTCGTCCTAGCGAGGTTGGTCATGTCAAGAGGTGGCTAACTTAGAATTTTTTGAATCAAGTGGATATACCCCACATATATGCTTAAATCAGTAACAATGTATTCACAGAAATGCAGCTCATGTTCCAACTTTCACTATATCCCTCTATATTCACCAAGATACCAAAAGTAAGCAGAACAGGCCTAAATGATCCAGCAGCAGACCAGGAAGTAATAAAACCAAAGTTCTGGGTACTGATTGAATTGAGTCAGGTATTTATACCAGTTTTCTGACCAGTGGAAAACTCAGTTAGACAGACATGGTTACTGAAAATGCTGGAGGCTATGTTAATTGCAGAAGGAATTCTCTTGAACATACTGCCATGACACATATACGACTCTTGCATGGCATGATGTGTTGACCTAAGAATATAATGTTAATGATTTAGTCGATTATGCAGTTACACAAGGGCTATTTGAAGTTGCTGACAGAGAACCAAGATCCATTGCACTCAGATAATCAATTATCATCAAGTATTACAATGGTGAAATCATACAACACCTTCTACGACATGCAACAATCCTTATCTACTCAACTGTGACAAATACTTCAAAAACAGTGTATGTTAGGCACTTTCGACTGTATCAATACATTATTTCTCTCTTGATGATTAACATCAACCATGTTGCGATGTCAGAATTGTGGATTTATTGATCAGTATGGGATAGTGTGAAATATCATAGCCATTCTGAAGTATTATTGCCTACCCATATGAGATGAAGTCAATTGCTATGCTACAATGTGAAGTTCCAGGTTCACTGCATCTCATTCTAATTGGCTGTGGTCAAAATATAACTGAAGTGTCAGCAAACAGTTCCTAATCATTCATCTGTGACAAAATTTGGCCCTACTGCAACCCTGGGGTCAGGTTCAAAATGCGAAACCAAATCAAATGAAATTGTATAACTTCACCACCTTCAGATGCACTACACAATCCTCAGCATCTGTCATGGCTCTAGTCAAGCCAGATTGAGCACTGCATAGTGGCGAATCTGTTTTTGCAATGAACAATGTCATGGCGATATCAAGTACCTGCAGTAGAACATGAGACACCACTTGGGGATTCATTGCAATACTACAGCTGTTGCTGCTGAGTATTTTCTAGCCAATATCAGAAGATACAGCATACATCAGATCTGCATCCCAGCAAGTCAAATAATGAGACATGCCTCAGGTATTCATGGGGTAAGCAGTAGATTTTACTCCCAATTATTCCATAGCCTATGTTTGATGTTCAGCCACATGTTACAGCTGCAATCCTGTCAAGTATGGTGTTTTGGAAAAGATCTGAAGTGAACTTTGACGAGCTGCAATTCATTGTGAATGTATCATTCCAGCCCGGCCAGGTCTGAATGTGACAAATCAGCGCTGAATTATCATGTATGCAGTGCCATAGTTCACTTGGTATGGCTGATTGCTTCATTCTTATCACTGTTTCTTCGCCTCTGATTCGGAGGAGGTGGCACTCACAGAGTGTCATCAATAACAATACCTCACATTTAGGAGTACTCAGATCATCTGACTCAGCCACTTCTATCACTGGACTCTAAGCTTGTTTATTTCGTGAAGGCCACTGCTGAAATAACTTGACTGAGAAGCTCTGTGTCAACTGTCTGTTGGAGGAATCCAGCCACTGTGCACTGAACCATAACTACACAGCCATGGCCAGTTAGTGACCTCCGTTAACTTGATATTGAATATGTAGAATCTGTGAACAGACACTGCCATATCTCAAAATACCATCTGCGGGTTCATAATTGGTCAAAAGAGCACAAACTTGGGAGAGAATTTTAATGAACAGAGTCAACTCAGCAACTTGACAGGTGATAGGCGACTGCCACTCACACCATGTGCCACACTAACTCAAAGTGGTCTAAGTTCTCAATGGTTTGGGTGCTAACATATCTGGATTCCGACTAAATGTATTTATCAGCCACCAAAACCCATAACCAAAGAAAGAATAGGTAAACCATGTTCCTTCAAGAGAGAGTTTAAAGAGAGAGAATCGTAAACACTCCAGTTGAGAACAGACTGCTTCACAGAGTGCAATTGAATGTCAGTGTAAGGCAAGCCTGATATCCCAGCTGTTGAACATCAGCAAAATGTAAAATCGTTCGGAAGACATAACTCAACAACACAGCCATTCTGAACAGCCACTCCGATCCTTTCAGAAGCTCCCGGAAGCTCCCGGACAGGATGAGTGCAAGACGATGTGCTTCTCAAATGCTCTGAGAGTAGTTTCAGGTGCTCTTCAATGCTTCAGAAGTAGCGGAATAGAATACAGGAATATTCTAAAGAGTATGAAGTTGTCATCAGAATGCTATACTATCATGCATCTAAGTTGGAAAAATTTCGGAGCTGCTAGGACCACGACAATTGTCACCATGACAATTCCCATGTGCCGGGAGCCAGACTCCCCGGGAGTGATAATGTATCCATTGGACTGTAAGTTTGGCATTCCCGGCCCATTTGGGCATGGCAACCGACTCCCCACCTACAAATATTTAGCGATGCAACCACAACTCTGTATGGGTAGCCTGGGAGCATTATAAGCTTACTTTCTTACGTCTTGTGAGCATTTTGGCAAAAATTGAGGACTGTATTGGAATGGGATGCCGATAAAAAGTGCAGTTTGTGTTGGGAGGGTTGTCTCAAGATCAGCTCCCCAAAACTTGAAAATGTCACTGTGCAGCCCAGATGGTCAACTCTGCCCATAACACCCCAAAATGTCCTTCAAGCTTAGTGCTAACGACATGCTCTGAAGTCCCAATATCATTACACACAAGGAATTCCATCTGCAATGTAACCAAGAGTTGAGGCTCAGAGGGGGGTTACCAATACCCATTGCACAGCTCTCATAGTGAACAAGGCTAAAACTCACTTTGTCAAATATCAAAGAGGGCATATCTTTACCACTCAGCCAGAGCTGGAGTCATGGGCAATTTTCAGTACACCATGAGAAGGGAAAGTAGCTGGGATGGTGGCTTCGCCAGCAGGAAAGCCCAGCCAGAAATACCAAATCTCCACCCATACTTTGCTAAGCATGATCACAATGCAAGTAACTGTGGTGTCTCAATAATGAAAGGCATCGTTTTGTGGTATTCAATCACCTGTAAAGGAGAAAGGTGGGTAGTGGTGCATAGACATGTGGTGGGTTGCCAGTTCAGAGAGCGAATTTTGGTGGGGCAGTAAGACTTACAAAGTCACATCACATATAATTTACAATTCACTTTCACAGAAAGTGTTATTTGCTAC
>Ga0307515_10000538_pt1 | contig 89076 bp, 97 predicted proteins | sample 17_EM_MG_FD_194513 | JGI IMG/M metagenome (GOLD analysis project Ga0307515, IMG submission 194513) | Populus trichocarpa ectomycorrhiza microbial communities from riparian zone in the Pacific Northwest, United States - 17_EM | ecosystem: Host-associated > Plants > Roots > Unclassified | place... | reverse complement strand
TAACCAGCAGTGAACCAGTGGATTTTGAACTTACAAACTGCACTGCACTGCACTGTGAGCCTCCACCAACTGCACTGCACTGCCAAGAACTAACTACATACTGCACTAGTTAACTCTTTACAAGCAGTGCACTGGTTCAACCGTTGGGAGGTCTGTGGCTAGCAGTCGATAAAACCTCAGCCAGTCTTGACTGCCGAAAGGCTTCGCTGGTGCTGACATACTCGCTGAGAGCATCTTGAGTGGCCACTTCCGAGCCAGCTTGAGAGCCTGATTGAGAGCCTGATTGAGAGTCTACTTGAGAGTCTACTTGAGAGTCTACTTGAGAGCCTGCTTAAGAGCCTGCTTCAGAGCCGCGCTTGAGAGAGTCGCGTTTCGGCAGGAGTAGCGTTTCCACAGGAATCTTTGGGCCCATTGAACTCTGAGTTTGTGAAAGCTTTGGCCAATAGAAGGTTTAAGTCTGTTGAAGCTTTGACATTGACGTTGACGTAGCCAACCTACTTGACTAAATGCTTTCGGTACCATCACCACTACCATCATCATCACCATCACCATCATCACCATCAGCCCCAGATCAAGTGCGCACACATATGCCCACAATCGATGGAAAGCAGACAGCAGATTCTGCTGGAAAATCTGAGTCAGAGATTTGCTCTCCCCAAGACCCAATTGTCTACCTTTCCTGCAGAATCTAAGGCTACAATTGTCAAAACCATGACCGTGAGGCATCGGGAAATCTCGTCACGGTGGCCATGCTAAAGATAAGGTTCAGACTATGATATTGACCGACATCATGATTTCGGCCACCATACGCCGCCTGCCACCTGCCACCCGCCACCTGCCACCTGCCTCACACCTCCTGGTCCCTGGCGCCTGAAACTCAGCAAGTCTCTGGATCGAGCGCGCAGGAGCATACATGGGAGCATATAGTCAAGTGAGATTGGGAGTGTCTTGCCTCTTGAGAGTGTATTTGGGAGCGTAGAGCCAAGTAAGCTGGGAGTGTGTCATTGAGTGCAATTGGGAGTGTACTTGGGAGTGTGCTTGGGAGTGTGCTTGAGAGCGTCTTGAGAGCTTACTTGGGAGCATAGTCAAGCAGGCTAAAAGTGTGCCATCGAGTGCAATTGGGAGTGTCCTTGAGAGCATGCCCGGGAGTTTACTTGAGAACGAACTTGGAGGTGTACTTGGGAGCGTCTTGAGAGCTTACTTGAGAGCGTAAGTCAAGCAGGCTGGGAGTGTGCAATCGAGTGCAATCAGGAGTGTACTTCAGAGCGTACTTGGGAGCGTGCAAAGAAGTGTATCTGGCAGCTTGCTTTCAAGTTTGATGTATGCAGTATGATGTATAGTATCCAGCGCACAAAATCGCATGCGTATCATAGTAATCTAGTCAATGCGTAGGTCCATAGGACCTCATAGTGCCACGCGTCAAATATGCTAAGAATTACTGTCCCAAAAACAGCTTCTCTCTGAGTTACACGTCGCGTAAGGTCATTTTTCCCTGTGAAGTGTACTTGAGAACGAGGAGGAGGAGGTATAGTTAGGAATATACCCAGAGGTATACTTGGAAGCATACTCAGAGGTGTACTTGGAAGTATCTTGAGAGCTTACTTGAAAGCATACAGTCAAGCAGGCTGGGTGTCTACCATCGAGTTCATTTCAGAGAGTACTTGGTAGTATAAAATCAAGTGCATTTGGCAGCTTCGTTTCAAATTTGTTGTATGCAGCATGATGTATAGTATCAAGCACACATAATCGAATGTGTATCATAGTAATCTAGCCAATGTACAGGTCTATAGAACCTCATAGTGCTACACATCAAATATACTATCGATTTCTGTCCCAGAAACAGCTTCTCTATGAGTTGCGCATCATGCATTGTCATTTTTCCCAGTGTATACAATACGTATCTAAGCATTAGATAGAAATAATTTACCTGCCACAAAATACCAGTAGTGCTAAGCAGTACTTAGCAGCATTAGCGGTACTAGTATATTCTAAGCCACTGTACTTGATCTACAACAACTCCTTGAATATTAGAGGAAACTAAAAGAGGAGACAAGCAAGTCAAAGAGCATCTTGTTAACTACATTTCATATATAAACAATATCCTGGTCAAAGTAAAACTCATGGAGTTAATTGAGCTCAAAGTTGGATAGATGTGAGAGCTAGAAGCAGGGAGGTGGGAGTGTAGGTACAAGGTGCCCCGCTAGCGGCTTGCTAGGTTTGGGCGCTTCCGGCGCCCACGCGTATGCATGAGATGCCGGCAACAGAAGCGGCGAGGGAGTAGGTCCCTCATGGCGCCAGCGTAACTTGGAAAAGGCAACTCCTCCCGCGCACCAGAACTGAAGCGAGGAGACATCTCCGGGGTTGGTCGTTCGCATATCATATAGTACCTACTCATAATTGGTTCCTCGAGCGGATACGCGATAAATATGAGTAGGTATTTCGACGGCCACTAAATCATGATCAATCCATAGTCATAAATCCGTAATTAAATCAGTTGTACACGGAGTCCCCCAAAACGCCAGGATTTACCGTTTGCAGTAAGGGGTTCACATCTAATATATAAGAATTATTACTTAGCCTTGCTAGAAAGACATGTAATTGAGTGACAAACATTTGTAAAGATTTTTTCGGCAGCGGGGTCGCCATGTTTAGAACTAGAAGGAGAAGACTTGGGTGCTCACAGCAGTACCGGTGATGGGAGCCCACGCAGTATGCTTTGATATCACTCGTTGCCTTATTATCCCCAAGATGGTAGGATCGCCATAGTGGCAAAAGGATAAGGATTGAAGAAAAGTAAGTGTATACATAAGGGATAAACACCAGGTGCTGTAAACTCCGGTATCGAAACCTGTGCCGTTCATTCTTTTGTTCTCTTTACCTAGTGTAGGGAAAAGGTACTGAGCGCAGTAATGAACGTGCATGCTGTCGGCCATCACAAGAGAGATTAACTTGGTACGGTCAGAGCTTGCATGAACAAGAAGATCGAGGGGTAGTCAATAGAGATTGCTCCTACGGTCAGTCGCTGGCACTCAAAGTGATATGCTTAATGGTCTAATCACTCGCAGCCGCACAAAATAGCGGAAACAAAACAAAAGCCACATCTATTGCAACGCAATCCCAACAACTTCCCCCATCCTCCCTCCATCCACCTTAAAAGTACACCCCTCCTCCTCTTTACATAAACACCTCCGCCACTCCCTCCGGTCCCAACTCATTATATTCAACTCTACTCATAAACCCCCTATTCGCACCCTGATCTACCACAAACACAACCTTCGCCGCCACCTGCGCCCCCAAAAACCCTGCCTCATCGAACCCAACCTCCTTCCACTCTGGAAAATACTCGGGCATCTTAGCAACACGAATACTCAGCGGCGTCTGCCCATGACTACTGTGGCGTTCCGCGTAGTGCTGCATATGGTGCTGGTGCGTTGTCGCGGCTACAAGCAGTGGGTTTGGTCCTCCCGCGGTAGGTTGGCTGTGCATTGGGGTGCTAGCGCCGGTTGCAGTAGGCGTGGGAAGCTCCGAGGAGAAGATGGTTCCCGAGGAGGGGGGAATTAGGTATTTTGCGCAGATGGCTTGTAGAAGTGCGTCTTTGAACCCGCGGACTTTAGCGCCGTCCCCAACAATAATGAGGGAGTCCCAGAGGTCTGCTCGTTTTGCAACGTCTTCAACGCGGGAGATGCAGTCGTAGAGGCCGTCGGCGATGCGGGTGAGGATCCCGCAGTCCGCGGAACGGAACCGTTCGGTCCCCACCATAAGCTCGCGCCAGATTTCGTCGTCGTGAAGAATTATTCCCTCTGCGTGTGCTTTCTTTTCCTGTGCGAGCCGCGAGAGGACTTGCTGCTTTTTCTGCGAGTCTTCGGCGGTGGTTGGGGAGGTGAGGGGGAGGTCGGGGGCTTTTGTGAGGACGGGAGAGGAGAGCGCAGAGGCGGTGAATGCAGGCTCGTCTTCTTCCCCTGGCCGCTTCTTGTCAATTACCCAGAATGTGTTTGTTTCTCGCTCGCGGTTGGGGAGACGCCGTTCTGCCTCCCCGCGCCGCACCTGCTCGCGCTTTGCAAGGAACTCGTGGGTTTTTCCGGATGCGACGATTGCGGCAACGTTCACTGTGCCCTCTTCTTCGCTGATTAGCGCGTCACGCTCTTCGTTTTGCGCTGTGAGTGCGGCGATGTGCGGCACGCGGATGGTGGCAGGGTCGACCTCGCTGCCGGGTATTGGGGTGCCAAACGGGAGGATCTCGCAGACGGGGGATTTCTTGAGAGCTTCAACGTCTTCAGGCTTGAGATCCGGGAGGAGCACAGCGAGGTGTTTTGTCATCGTTTCGCCGCCGCAGTCGTGCACTGTCTTCCGCGCGCGCTCTTGGATCACAAAGTCGCTGATTGGGGTGATATCGGTTTTTTCGAAGCCAACATCAATTACCGTAGATGTGGGGAGACCATAGGCCCACAGCGCTGTAACGGCGCTGTCCATCAGCGCAAAACCGGGTGTCTTGAGCTTCTCGAATACGAATTGTGTCAGCTGCTGCTTGTCCTGCAGTGTGAACTCCGGCGGGTGAACGAGGAGTATCGGAGTGTGGAAGGTCGGGTTGATCATTTCGTGGACGTAGGTTCTGGCAGCTAGTTAGCGCATATCGTGAGAGAAGCGGGGGAAAGTACAATAACGCAAAGAAGCAACCCCAATCTACCACCTTCCCTTCCTTGATGCACCATACAGCGCCCTCCTCATCATCTTCATCCTCAACGTAGACTCCATCCCCTACCAGATCCTCATCCATATCATCCACCTCCTCTATGTCGATGGTCTTGGGGGTCAGTTCGTCAGTAGGTATCTTCTCCTTCTTTTCCGGCGTCGCAGCAGTAGCGCTACCAGATCCCTCCTTCACCTCCCCTTCTTCCGTATCATCATCCTCTTCGCCATCGTCTTCCGCATCCTCCTCTTCCGCAGCCGCCGCCGCCGCAGCCTCTGCCGCACGCAGCCCCTTCGCCTGAGCGATCAGATCTTCCTTTTCGCCGTCGCGAGCTTCGCGGATCTTAGTAAATGTCCAGGTTCCCTCTTCGAGGCTGGGGAACATGCGCGAGGGGATGCGCAGCTTGGGAGGGGTGAAGGATTCCGGGAGTCCGAGCTGCGCAAGGGTAGTTTGCGAACCGGGCGCGATTATCTGCGGTTGTTAGCGAGGGAGGGGAAGGGCCGGAGGGGAAAAGAGGTACGAGAATGTGGTCATCGCGGAAGGGCGGCATGGTGGGTCCGCTGGAAATGAGTGCGCGTGTTTTGATGAGTTATTTGGACGGAGGGAGTTCGCGATGGTGTTGCGGCTCAGTGGAGAAGCGCGTCGCGCGAGAATTAGGAGACGGGCTTGGCGGGGACAGTACTCATCATGGTCACTCGTACTTTGTTGTGGAACGAAAACACTTGAGCGTCAGCTTTGCAGCCCCTTCCCAAGATCCTGGGACGTCGTGTGTTCCATCCCTTAGTTCCTGAGAAGATATAATCACAATTACCTTTAAGAAGTACACAGAAAGACCCAGTCTTGATAACGTTAACCTTCCTTCGTAAACTCCTAACCTCCATTACACGCACACGCACACATATGTACATGATCCAAATCAGAAAGACCATCAACAACAATTAATAGTGATGGGTATCACGGCACGGCAAGACTAAGACGAAAACATTAGTAACAGTAGGGAGTACAACGAATGCCCCCTCCTCTTCCTCCTCATCATCAGAAATATAGTCGAAGTCGTCAATACCGACCCCAGGTATCAGTAGTAGCGGAGGGCTTAGTCCAACCACGCCTATTGTTGGATACGACCCCACTGCCTATCAATTCCCAATCCAACCGTATATTGTTGAAATAACCCTTCACGAAACTTGAGTCCTAGGGCCTGAGAGAACAGTTGTCTCCAAGTAGGGACTGTTCGGTCGAAGATATTTGGACGGGATGGCGTCTTGGGCCTAGAGCCCGAGGTAATCTACTGCGAGCTATACGGTTTGAAACCTTTGGACGCGGTAACTTTTTGGGCTTGGAGCCCAAGGGAACAGCTGTCCCCTACTGGGGAATGTACGGTCCGCGATTCTTGGACGCAGTGGCGTTTTGGCCTTAGCTTTCTTGTCGATGATTTCGCTTATTTCTAACGAGACCAAAAGTTGTCAATATTAAAGATCGAATTCATTGGCATTTGCAAGTATTGCCAGCAACTGAATGCTGTATCGCTTCTGAACTTCCCTCAGCGCTCGCTAAAACTTTTGTAAAACCGAAGTCTTAATACAGCACGCAGTCTTCAAACACTTTTGGCGTAGCTGTTGTTTTCATACTTTTGCTGGCAGAAAGTACTCTGTTGAAAAGAGAACTGGCTTTAACTATTGTTGAAAACGGCGGCAGTTGTGCTATCGAGCGCTCGTTAACTGAGGCGGCAGGTTGCGAGAAGTTATACTGATTGAGCTACTGATATCGATACTCCTGTCAGCAAGCTGGACCAGAACAGGAGGAGTATGAGAAATAAACCGGAGATCTCAATTGCCCAATACATTGTAGACATGTCTTCTGCAATGGGTTGCACATCTTCTGGTTCGACTCGACAGATCGCCTGACATCGATTAAACTCTTAGAAGCTTTAACTTGATTTGCGAAAGGTGCCATGGCCAAGCGGGGGTGGGATCACGGCGAGGAAATACAAAAAGCGAGCGAAAATCTTGATGATTTGAGGTGAGTGGGAGAGGTAGCGATAAAAAGCCGGATGACAGACTATGGGAGAGGAGTTATGTGCGGGAGTGGACTTTGACACACATCTTCACGTGACCACTCGTCGCTTCCTGATGTCACACGGGCCCCTTAAAGTTAGTGATCTCGCAGGCAGGGGGAGGAGTCGAGACGCACAAGCAAGGACGGGAAGTGTTACTATCCTAGACAGAAAGACTTCTATTGGGCCTTAAGACAGCTACAGAATCGAATACTTGAGGCCCAGTCTTCTTGCCTTCTTACATTAACCCTAATCGCCACACTGCCAGCTGTGCTCGTAACTAGCAGCCGTTAGCTGGCCTCGCCAGCTCATTTGGAGGTGCGAGCTTGCGTGCGACAGAAATTTTGGGAACGAGAGCAACTTCACACATGCACACAATGCACATTAACAAAATAGAAACAGAAAATAGTAGAGTTTGAACGTTCCGCTCACTTTATATATTAACCAACTACCTTTAAATCCATGAATGCGAATAATTACTTGAATATCGTGGCAAGATTAATCTCTCTACATGTTTCTTAATTTACGACAGAACTCAACCATCCAGAAAATGAACAGTAAACGATGTTGGTTTGCTTAGGAGGGAAAAGATACTTAACTTAGTAGCTACTTAAGTAAGTACTAAGTACATACGTAGAGTACAAAACCCACCACCAAAACCCCCACCAAACCCAATCAAACCCCGGCTCCCGTAGGCTGCATAGGGGGTTCTAAACATCCTCCTTCTCCTTCTCCTCATCCTCATATCATCTTCTTACTCTTCCTCATCATCATCCGAGATGTAGTCAAAATCATCGATGTCGACCCGAAGCAGAGGTCGTACCGTTGCGACCTCTGCCTCAGGTGTTGGTAGCTATGGCGGGGGCTGCAGTCCAATCACTCCCATTAGACACGGCCCCACTGCCACAAATGCCTGTCTATACCCAATAAATCCCTATCTTCTTCAAACAACCCTTCGCGAAACTCGGTGCCTGGAACCCGAGGGAACAGCAGTCCCCTACTAGGGAATGTATGATCAACTGCTTATGCAAGTGGTCTCCTTGAATAATCCTTCCTTGAATTCTCCCCAGGGATCCTGAGGGAACAAGAGCACATTGGGCCATAGTGGCACACTCTCTAGGGTGCACCCTTTTCCATTGCCGCAAGAGCTTGTCGGCCTCGAACGAGACTCTGACATCCTAATAGTTTAACCACTCTGCTGTGGTTGGAGGTGTTTCCACTGCCATCATCCATTCCGACCCAAGGCAGAGGTTGCTTGAAACCGCCTCAGGTACCGATAGTAGCGGGGACCATAGTCCAATCACTGGCATGGTTGGACTCGGCCCCATTACCACAGGTGCCTATCGATTTCAAGTGTAATCCTGTCTTCGTTCCCTCCCTATATTCTAGCCCTTACTCGGAAACGTGTGATTTGTCTTCCTCATCCTCATCCTCCTCGTTTGATGATATATAGTTGAAATCATCAATTCTCAGGTGCCGGTAGTGGCGGGGGCCATAGTGCAACCCAAACGTTCCTGTTACACTCTAGATAGAGTGAATGCAGTATGATTAAAACAAACAAAAAAGTCCAACTACTCCAATAGTTAGACACGGCCCCACTGCCACAGGTACCTGTCAATTCCGAACGGTATACGGACATTGTGAAACAATCATTCCTTGAACTCCGGCCCCGAGGCAGAGGTCACTAGGGCGGTACATATACGACCTCCATCTCAGGTGTCGCTAGCACCGAGAGCCATAGCCCAACCACTCCTGTGGCTAGACGCGCTACCACTACTATAAGTGCTTATCGATCGCAAACGAAATTCTCCCATCGTGGAATAAGTCGTCTTCCCCTAGTCAGATGAGACTTTTGTCATATGTAAACTTTAACTCTCGGTCTCCGTTGTCAGTTTCATTAACGTAAGGCCAGTAAGCTTCCATATGCCAATGCACGAATGACACGCATCACTAGCACCCGAATGCCGGATATCTACTCGACCTCGCGTTTAGTAGCTGAGAGAAGAAGCGCCCGCGCACACGTAGTAAGAGCGGTAGGCATATCGCTCTCAGCGCTGCAGCGTCCGCTAAACTCAGCGTGCTATCTTCAAACATATTGGGGGTGGCTGTTGTGTTCTTACCGAAGGGGCAGACGAGCTTGCAGAAAGTGCTCTACTGAGTAGAATGCAGGCTTTAACTGTGCATGTAGTAGGCTGAGTATCATCCCAGTTGCCTGTCGAAATCTGGTAGCGTCGGCAAACAAAGTGTTGCTGCTTACAACTTCGCCAAACGAGGAGGCAGGTGGTGAGAGGTTATGTTAATTGGGCGAACTTGAAGTGGGGCCTGAGCACAAGTATGAAAAGACAAACCGAAGATCACAATTATCTCAATGCTTGGTCGACATGTTTTGTTCAGTAGGTGTCGCGTCGCAGCAGCAGGTGCAACTTAAAATGCGCAGATCGCTCAGTGTTGGATTCTCGGAAGCTTTAAGGTTGACTTTGCGAAGGTGATCGGCCGAACAATAGATGGAGAGGTGAGGGAGTGGGGGAATTATGAAGACGTGAACACAGACGAAACTTGGGGGTGTGGCATTTGGCACCCGTCTTTACGTGCACGTGACCTACTCGTCACCCACCTTTCCTAACGTCCCTTAATTACAGCAGGTTGTTGATTTTTGCAGCTCGTCGAAAGCAGAGATAAGGGCGAGGTAATTGCCGCTATCCTGGACAGAAAGACCCAGTCTCAGTACTGCTTGCCTTCCTCCCCCGAACCTTGAGTGCCCAGCACACATGCTGCGCACAGAATCAAACACATCATTGACAAGATAGAACATAGCAATAATCGAGTCCTGTTCACTTTGTCTGTTCGTCAATTAGTTACCTTTGATCCGTGAATTTTGATGATAGCTAACTACCAGTACTCAAATATCATGGCAAGATCAATCTCTCTCTACGTACTTATTAATGACAGGACAAGACTCGATTGCCCTGAATTTATGCACAATAGGCAGTGTTAGTTTTTTTTTAGATAGAAATAACTTAGTAGTTACAAAAACCCCTGACCACCATCACTACCACCAAACCCCACAATCCCTCCTCCCCCGTTTGGAACCCCTATAAATCCCCTAGGTCTCTGTATTCCTGGGGAATGTAGGGGTTCCAAATATCCTCCACTTCCTCATCGTCATCATTTACTTCTCCCTCTTCCTCCTCTTCCTCTTCTTCTTCCTCCCCCTCGGAAATATCATTTATACCGACCCCGTGGCGGAGGCCGTAGTCCAACCACTGCCATAGTTCGATACGGCCCCACTGCCACAAATGCCTGTCTATCCCTAATAAAACCCTATCTTGTTGAAATAGTCCTTCACGAAACTCTGAGCCTGGAGCCCGGGGGAACAACTGCCCCCTGCTTGGGATTGTGCGATCTTTTCGGGACGGCGGTGTCTTGGGACTGGTTGTCTTAAGATTGGTGATACCTCTTTCCCGGCAAAGACGTTCAATACGCGCATTCGACAACGCGAGGCCAAAACTCCAGTTACGACCAGGAACTTTGGAGGTATCATAATCCAGTTTGGGAATATCGAAGATCTCAGGGGGTTCATAGGGATCATCATCGTCATCGGGAATGCGACGGTAGTCGTAATAAGAGGATGGGGAATCAGAGCCAGATGAAGTATCGTTGAGACTACCCAGACCAGGAATTCGTGTCTGTGGTGGTGGGTTATCGTCCGGAAGGGAGCACGCATTTTCGAGGAGGGCAGCGTAGTCTTCGACACTCATGTTGGAAGGATCGGGAGATGAGGCATTGACGGCAGCGCAAAGGAGATCAATATCGTCTTCAACTTCTGCTTCGGGAGTGGAACCACCATCATTATTGGATCGTTCATCTGCAGCGAGATATACGTCGTCTTCATCTTCTGCTTCGGGAATAGAAACATCACTGTTGTTAGATGATTCCTCACCACTAAAATCTATAATGTATCCAGTATCACCAGCTTTCTTAAGGACATGTTTGTTTAGACTCATTGGTGTGGTGGAAGGTTCGGTGGATGAGGCATTAGTAGAGCAAGCATCGGTAGACGAAGTATCGATGCCGGAAGTATCAGTAGTGGGAGGATCGATGGTGGGAAAATCGACGGAGGAGACGGCGGCGAAAAGGAGGTCAACTTGGTCTTCTAATGAAAGTGCACCTTCTGAAGTGCTGAACGGAGCTTCGGGTATGAAAACTTTGTCGTTATTCCCTTTGGATGGTTGTTCCTCAATAGTGAGATCAATGATGTCGCTAGTATCCTTAACTTCATCTAAGATGTTGTCCTCTTCATCCTCATCGCCCCTTTCGGATGATTGCCCCTCAACATGTACAGTAAGATGGATGGTATCGTTAGTATCTTGATCTAGGATGTTGTCCTTTTCATCCTCATCGGATGATTCCTCTTCGGTAATAGTTGCTTCGACGTGAGAATCTTCCATCATAACCTCTTGGGCAGCATCATTATTATTTCTACCGAATGATTCTTCTTCAGCAACAGCTGTTTCGATGTGAGAATCCTCCACTATGGTCGCTTGGACAATATCACCTCCATCGTCGTCCTCACCAGAAGATTCTTCCTCAACAATCTCCTCTTTATTGTTCATAATTTGTATCTCCAAAGTATGGTTCTCAACCAAAATCTTGCCAGATAGCTCTTCAGCAGCTACTTCACAGCTATAAGCTTCCAAACATTCCTTTGATGGAGCACCATCTTTCTTATCAAAATGGTATGCTTTAGTCTCTTCGTACTTATCTACCTTAAGAGTCTGGAAGTTCTCTTTATTCGCGTTCTTGGGAATAACTCTCATCCCAACAACCCTTTTCACATGTCGTCGACTCAGTGCCGTAACCTTCTGCGGCGTGAGTATGATATGTTTTGGCGCCTTTGTTGGCGACTTTCCTCTCCTTGCTTTCATCTGCTGCAATAGCTTCTTGTTGGTATCCTTCAAAGCGAGGGTTTTGCGAATCTTATTGGATGAGGTCTTAAGTTGTTCCTTCTTGATAGGTTGAGGTTGTGGATCAATATCCATATCTTCAGAACTATTATACAAGAGTGTATTGGTACTCCTAGCAGCCAAAGCTTTTCTGATCTTACGTTTCTGCGCAAAGATCTTGCGTGTTTGAGATTGTTTTTTCACAACTGCAGTGCTCGAAAGCTTTAGCCGCTTCGTTGCGGGGATGTCCGCGCTGTCGGTAGCAGGGCGCTTCAAAGGAAGCATGGTAGGTGTTTTAGGTGGGGTTGGTGGTGAATGAGGTAGGGTCGATGGTGATATATTTATTTGTGATGATGCGGGTTAAGAAGTTCTCCGGCGTCGATAGGATTTCAAACGGCTAGAGGGGTTAGTCAATTGTACGTGATTACCTCGATTTGATAATGACTTACTCGATTTTTTCGACACGAAAGCGTACTGATGTGCAACGATGGTGTATTGGGATAGATATGAGAAAAATGTCGCGTAATGTGATTCACGAAGCTATTGATGATTCGTGTGATGAAGAAGAGCGACGAAAAGTGCGGCCAATCTTTCAGAAATGCGTATCACGAAGTAGAGAATACTTGTGATGGAAGAGAGGGGTGGAACGTGTGGTTGTGTCTGTATAATGAAGTAGAGAATACTTGTGATAAAGAGGAGTGAGACGTGTGAATGTGTGTGTGTACTACGAAGTTGATAGTACTTGTGATGAGCAGAGAGACGAAAGTGTAGCTGATGAATATCACGAAAGTTGCGAAAAATGCGTGTGATGAAGATCAGGAGTCTGAGAGACGAAGCGTGTGGTGCATCTTGAGAAGCTAAAACTGTGGGATACGCGAAATTGAGTTGAATGGGTGCTCTGAATGGTGATTGAGCCTGGCGGTAGGGGCTATTCATCTTTCCTACTGCAAAAAGAACATACGATGTCACTCGTTAAGCGAGTGATTTGGTGAAAGACCTGTCCGCTCCTCTGCCTAGGATGTGAAAGTGAAATCTTGCAGCTTCGGTACGAGCTAGCATGGCTATGTAGTAGGGAGGAATGATTTTGGGATTTTGTTTGAGCAGGAGATGAAATCATCTACCTGTTTCTCTCGACGTGAATTTTTGTTTTGCCCAGCACACCTAATCATTATCACTATCGCTTCAACTCCCGGAGGCGCGAACATAGGTGGGATATGTTCGGGGCAGCAAACAGTAGCTAGGCAAACGACGTTATAAAGTATTCGGTCCACACGTTGTTGGACGAAGACTGTGAACTATCACCTTCATACAATAGTGGGGACTGTGGGTTACGAGATACGATTGAAGAGACAGGGGAATTCCTGGTATGCTATTGGACGAGTGGTATAAACTTTCAGAATACAATGCGGTTTTGTATACTCTGCCCGCCCTCCGCCCTCCCGAATTCAACTGCCCGAAACAAATTACCACGATCACTAACCCAACTTTGACGAAATAAACCACTTCCCAAGTCAAAAAATGATCCGGTGTCGCGGTGTTGTCGTTATAGTAGCAAGCACTATTTAGCCTCGGTCTGATTGCCAAAAATCGTCAGTTTAGTCTCATTCGGATATAAACCCGGTCGTTTGAGGCCGTTGTCTGAATCTCATCCATTATCGTAAGTAATAGTTATGTTATAGCGGAGATCGTGGGTTTAGAAGATGAAAGACATTCAATTAAAGAGACCGGAAGATTTCAATAAGAACACCAGTTAGAAGCTTACTTCTCAATTTGAAATCACGGCGCACAGTTTTGAATTCTGGAAATTGATGTATTCCCGTTTACAGCGGACCGGTGAAATTCGAAATTGCAACCAGAGTCCAGACTAAGTAGTTAAGACAACGCTACCATTCTGCTCATCACCGAGTATTGATCAAGAGATACTGTCATCATCGATTCAAGATTACAGTATTGGAAACAGATAAATAGCAGGCTCTAGACTTGAGGGGCAATTAGCAGCTGAAAGCCTTATGACGTAGTCCAATCATCAAGGTCTTCTTTATCGCATTCGCCTACGAAATAGCCAAGGCAACCGTTACTGTAAAGTAGGTCATCTCAGTGTATACCCCACTCTCTTTTCCGACCTGATAACTGAAATACTTTTAGGTTAATATCCGTCTACGACCTCGATGGGAGCACCACTAATGCGATGATAGTCTCCAAGAGCTTTCGGCAGTTGGATCTTCGAGATTCCCAATGCAATGATTACAGTCGCAACGGTACTGCCCAAGCGACCTCCACTTCGGGATTGAATTAATTATTTTCGGTTTTTGAAGAGTTTGATGGTGTTTGTGGTGGGTGATTTGATAGTGGTTGAAGCTGAGGTAGTAATTGGGTGAGTGATGGTAAATGACGTGAACTTTAACCTACAGTAGCCATCACATGGGTTGTTTGACTATGGTGAGACGGAACGAGTAGAAACAATATGGCAAATGTCAAATGCCATCAATCACTACGTACACCGCCTACCGCGCATTGGTATTGTCTCGATTTTACTCCATCAAACCCTGCTCAACCGCGCCAACCCCCAATGCAACTCCCCTCGAATACCACCTCGCCAATGCCAAACTTCCACCCATAAACCACAACCCTTTCCTTGCCTGTCTCCAGATTCCTTTCATTTCGTCGTTCTCGTTAAATCCCCAAACATCTTCAACTCTCTGCAAGACTTTCTCTCCGAGAATTTTCCTCGCCGTCGTCACCATGTTCCCATACCCAGTTGCAAATACGATTTCATCTGCGGGTAGGGTTACACTATCGAATTTGATGCCATCGGGGAGAACTTCGATGATGTTTTCGATTTTTTGGAGCTTGATAGCGCCAGTTGCAATGAGATTGGAGGCGCCGACATCGATATAATAGCCTTGGTGTGTTAGAATAGAGTCGTTGAGCAACTGTGTTTGAGGTTCTATAGCCCGTGCGAGGCGTGCTGATTGATTTTCATGTATAGAGTGGAAAGAGGGATATCACTCACCACCGCCACGCTCAAGGTATTTCATGAAGAGTCCGGAGTTGTCGGGGCCTTTGTCGACGGTAAAGCCGGCTTTCACAAGGCCGTCGAGGACTTCTTTATCCCTACGCTCGATCTCATCGGCGGCAAGGATCTGATTTCGTTTGAGTAATGGTATCGGGAAGGAGTGAAATAGGAGGTCTGCATCTTCAAGTGGGGGCTACAAAAGTTAGTAGATTGTTATATCAACACCGGGCTATCCGTTTGTCCTCCAGACACTCTGCAGTAGGATGTAAACTCACCCCGTCTTCGTCATACAACCCCTTCAACATCACTCCCAGCAAGCTTTCCGAAGTCACAATGCACGTGCTGCTTCTTTGTACAATCGTCACATCATAACCCTTCTCATGATAATCTTGCGCAATATCGTGTCCTGAATTGCAACATCCCACCACAACAGCCTTGCGCCCGCGTCCGTCCTTTTTTGCGCCCCGAAAAGCGGAGGAGTGGCATAGCACGTCACCTTTAAAGCACTCCATGCCGGAAATATCAGGCATGTAAGGCTCTCCCGAGGCCCCTGTTGCGAGAATTATGTGGCGAGGCCGCATCTCACGAGCCGGAGTCGATGATCCGCGGGATATCATGACAGCCCACGACTGCGATGCTTCATCCCATGATGACTCCACGATCTCAGATGAAGTCCAGACATTGAGTTCCAGAGTAGATGCGTAGAACTCGAACCAATCTCCGATCTTATCTTTAGGAATGAATGTTGGCCAGGAAGTGGGGAAAGGGAGATAGGGCATGTGATCGAACTGAACGGGATCGTGGAGAACTATTGCCATCATCAGATATGCAGATATAGGTGATTTGTAACCGCGCAGGAGGATTTACCAAGCTGGTGATACCTCTTCCTCCAATTGTCTCCCACTCTCTCGTTCCGATCTATTATTAACACTGAAATTCCCATCAACTTCAACCTTGCCGCAACAACCAATCCGGAGTGCCCTGCGCCAATGATGAGAACTGTAGGCTGCTCGTGTACAAATTCCTTCTCTTCCTGTCTCCTTTCCGTCCAATTCTTCCGTCCCTTGTCCGCGCCGTGCGTAACTCCGGCAGGTCTGTTTCTTCCAACTTTCTCCGGATATTTGTCGAGTCCCATTAAGGCGGTGAATACTGTGTAAGCCTTCCATTTCCCGTCGGTGTCTTCAAGAAGCTTGATAACACCCCGACCATGTCCTACCGTAGTCTTGACATCGACGAACGCAGTGATAGCAGGGACTTGGCCTTCAAAATCGACAGGTAGGACAAGAACGGGGTGGGAGCCCGAGCGGGTGATCGATTCAATACGGCTTGAGCATAGGAGGGAGTGAATGTTGGGCAGCTTGTGGGCGGTCTTGTAGTCCCACGTAAGACATAAATGGTCACGCCAAAAGCTATTGGCTAGAAACAGAGACGAAAGTGACTCCTCCGATGCTGATAGGAGACATTGGTTAAGCGCAGCCAACCATTCATTGAACGGGGTCTCTGGGTCTGTTGGGGCCGGACGGGGCTTTGGGACCGTGGCGGGGGTTGGTGATACCGCGAAAGCCATGTTTAAGCAGAGATTGAGGGATAAGGAATAGTGGATAGACTGTGAGACAATAGAGAGCGGGAATTGAGAGGAGGGCGAGAGAGGGGTTTAAGTCAAAGGAGAATTCCAGTCGAAGTTACACGGCATGTTCAATATATCGCAATATATCGTTCAACGTACTCTATTAGGCGATATGCAACATCCATGAAAATAAAAGCGCGTAAAACTGGACTGTCAGGAAGCAACAAATTAAAACCTAACAACTCGGTAGTTTCCCATCGGCGGGGGGTATTTCACGAAACACGACATTTTCTTGAGCCGTGTAAGGCGAAGGCCTGGGCTCATCAGCAGGAGAGGGCAGAAGAGCTAAAGGTTGAGAGATGAAGCCGGAAGAGTGAGATCTGGAGAGCTGCAGTGTGAGAGCTGAGGGCGAGAGCTGAAGGTATTGATAAGAAGTGCAGATTCAATGGTGGTGGTGGTGGTGGTGGGTGTGGGTGTTAGTAATATACGTCCTTATATGCACGGAATGAAAATGTCAAAGTTGTGTTTGCATACTAAGTAGGCAGATAGAAGAATAGGCTTTAGGGTTGAGGGTTTTGGATAAAAGTGAAACCAGCCAATCCCCCTCAAATTAAGTATTCTTATCCTTTAATCGTCCAGAGAACAAGTTCAGTTCAGTTATTTCAGTTTGTCTTCAATCGGTTTCTATGGTGATGTAAAGTGCGGCCTATAATGCGGGGTCAGAACGGCGCTTAGTCTGGCTCGAGACGGACTAAGGTTGGCAAACAGATCCGGAGGAGAATCTGCAGATCTGCAAGCTTGAGGTCTCGAAGCAGTGGAAAAAAATTTCAACCGAATCTTGCGAGCAATGTCTGAGTGTTGCGCGATTGTTGTACGTTGATTAACGAACGATCTCACATTATGGTTAGCCTCTGAATGGGGAGCAAACAGGATGAGGTTCCATTAAATTTACGCTTAACCTTGATCTAATCGGATTCGTCTAGAGTACTTATTGGCACGTGACGATATCTCTCTTCTGGAGTACCAACGCCATAGGCGATTGTGTGTGTACCTACTTACCTTGGTAAATGTTGAAGTACAAAATTCTTTATGCCTGTTCCATAGATTCCTATGGTTTGAGCCAATAGAAAGCCCATCTCCAGCCCCTCGAACCCCACCACGATACCTCACATCTTTTGCTGCCACCACTAATGTGAGATGAAAGTCGTTTTTCATGATTCAGTCTGAATTGACTAAATGTGTACTAGTTCAATCCCAGGTCTCTGCATACTTACCTTGGTAAGAAGTATCTATTTATATATCTTGGACTTCATGCACGTTGACCAATTGACCCGAAATTCCCTGTATGTACTCTACGGCAAAAATTTTCCTGGATACCCAATTGCTGGCAACCTAAAAGTTTGAGCCTCAATACTTCCTATTATCCCTTGGAGCACATCGACCTTGAAACCCGTGTGCCGCAATACGACCTTGAAACCCGTGTGCCGCAATACGACGGCATCAAACCCCAATTCATTACCCATTATCTCTCCGATTGTCGAGACTCGAAATTCGGTAAACTGCCATATCCCGCAATGGAACTTCAAACGTACCGAACTGGCGCCCTTCACTCCATTGGACTCTAAGACGTTATATATATGTATTGGAGGGCTAACGGTACAAACCATTGGAGTGTGCCGGTAGCATACTGCTTTAGGCGTGAAGTAGGAGGTTGGGATCGTCGCACTGAGTGAGAAGATGAGTTAGTGAATAAATGGAATTCTGAATAGCTGGGTAGCCGAGGCGCCACCTGCACGGATCCGACCGATAGCCGATAAGTTTCCCATTAGCCCGTACCAAGAATGCGTGACGCGTCAGTTGGTTACCAGTACAGTACGGCTGAAATATCCGCGGTACGAACTCGGGCCTCTGGCATAGACGGACTCGCGCACCGGCACTGTGTTTTGTTATACAGAAACTTAATTGGCGGCTCGGGAGCTAACACTGACAGCAGCGGCTCGGCCCAGATAATATCGAGCTGCGGAACATACCGTTGCCAAGGCAGGCGAAGTCGCTGGGCATGTTACAGAATGCCTCGGCGAACAGATACATAACCACGCGGCGGTGGAGGATCGGCAGGCAGAGTAAGGGGCTGTACCGCAGTCTGAGGCATTGCGCCGATTGTACTGGTAGATCTGGCAACTCGAGCAGTGCGATCTGTCACGGTCAATTCGCGAAATCGGCAGTGCATGAATATCCGACTCAAGCCTTTACATCTCTCTATCAAACCATATGTACTTAGTATTATCGTATCCACGCAATAATCAACCAAAATCTACTATACACATGTACATCACATCCAATGTACCCACTGCCTCCAAAAAAATCAGCAACGCCGCCTTCCACCCCACTATCCGACTAACTAATTCTAAATAGCACACCCAACCTGCAACACATTCTCCTCGCCAGGCGTTCCTTGCGTAAACCTAGAATTAAAACCCATAGCCTTGTTGAGCTGCTTAAACTGTTTCGCCGAGATGGTGAGCGGCGCTTCCGAAACAAACCAACTGACCTCTTCTGTGCATGGCGGTGTCGTGAGTGATCCTGAGTACGTGTACACGTTTTTAATGCGGTTGGTGATAGACCTGGGTGAATTAGCGTGTAGTCAAGAATAGATAAAGCCACATACCGTAGGTCCAATTCCTTCACTTCAACAGTGTTATTCTTGTCCTGAAGTTCTCGGAAGGGCATCTTGTAGAAAAAGCTTGCCCCTTGCTTCGAGTCGACTTCAAAAAAGACCCCCACAACGGCCAAAGCCCCAGATTTTACATTTGAGTGGACGAAGTGAACTTCCAGCGGATACCCTAGCCCATCGACTCTATGCTCGCTCGACGCATGAAAGTGGAAGTTTACAAGCTTGTACTTCTCCCCGCCCAATGTTGCGGTGTACTCATCCTCGGGGATTCCCTCGATGGCGTAACCATTGTTGGTGAGGTTGAAGTCGCCTCTGCTCGGATAGTTCAACTTTGCGATAGGCGACAGACGGATCGAGCTGCTGTCGATATCGATGGGGGATTGGTATTTTCCAGTTGCGCAGATTTTGTTTTCTTCCGACAATTTATGCCATAGTGCCTGGCCGTTATGTCCATCATAGGACCATGAAGGGGTTGATGCCTCGGCGCGGGGATAGAGACACGCGGTAGTGGCGGAGATGGAAGCCAGTAGGAGGAGAATGGAACGCATTTTGTGTGATTATGTTGGATATACCTGAGATGACTGACAACTAGGAAATAGTAACAAAAGAGTGACTGGAAGATGGGCCCAGAGTTTGTAGGTATAATCGACGAAGGAAGGAGCACCAATATTCTCTTTATACTCGGCCTGGGGGCTCCTGCTCGGTGGGGTGTCTACCAGTGAAAAAGATTTGATCGCGTTTTACCTAAAACTGTGCGTGGCGCATACTGTTATTACTGGTTCAACATGGTCTTTCGTCAGAATAGGAGCGTCCGATTGACCGAGTGCCTACTTCTACACCGGCGCGTCGGGTTAGCGCTTCCCTGCCCCTGACAAATAATCCTAAAAGCTAATGCTCCAACTAGCATAATACGCCGTGCGGTCCCGAAATTATTGTGTCTTGGTTGGTGGGAATATCCGAGCTTGGACAAGCTGTTGTTGACTGGTCATGAAGGTGTGTGTTGGAGGAACCTGGAACAAACCCGTTACCAAGATTTGGCTCTATCTATACCATATTATTTGCCATTTCGAAGTTCGTGCACATAAACCCGACAGTCAGTAACAGTTCCTATTCGGTATGATGGCTCTCGAACTGAAGACGACTTGTTAGTAGGACGAATAGAAGCTGCCTAAATGTTCCCGCTCGTCTCATCTAAATAATACTGTACTTTACGTCGTGCGGTGGCATTGTTAAAGGTAGTCAGCTGATTCAACATTTCGCTTCTAGTTACTAGGCTTGATCTTTTTCTGGACCTCTTGTCCGGCTGACTTCAGACACAGTTATGTATAGATTTTCGTTGGGTATCGCATAAGGTCAGAATAAGCAAGTACGACAACTAGCCGTTACACAGAAACCAGATTCTAACCACCCATGTATCGCTGGAAGAAAGGTATAAAGAAATGTATGTCCACCACGTCCCGGTGCTACACCAGCCATATGTATCCATTGCATTGGCTCCAAATTCAGCGCACAGGAGGTACCATTCGATTATTGCTCCATGAAATCAACATCAATGCCTGTGAGTCCATAGTGCTTAGCATACGTAGTACCAAGAATCTTCATGATATGTCGTGTCTGAGAGCCTTGCATTCGCGCGACTTCCTGCATTGACGAGAGAGGTTGGGGCACCGACAGTGAGCAATGATTTGTCATTTTCTTTTTGATTTGTTTAGCATTCGAAGGCGAGGTAGACCAAGATGTGCAGGTTATCAACACGTTCCACTGCACTGGAAGCTCTCCTTCCCTACGTTATTGCCATAATTTGAGACTCCGACATGTCCTTTTATTCGCGGGGTATTTCTGTTCTTTAAGTGAGTTTAACCATCCCCTCATTACCCTCGTCAATCCCACCGTCACTCTCTGCATTACTGACCATCACCGGTGACTCACCTATCTCTCATCAACTTTTCAACCTCAGTTAACTGTTCACAAGCTGCTGTCTAATACAAAATTTCCTGTCTAGAGTAGTGGGCTGTCCCAACCCTCTCGCCGTACAAAATTGGCCATAGTATTGGCGCATTGAACCACTATTTGACTTTTTAGTTACTCACAGGACCAAAATATATCAAACAAAGAGCACCTGTAGTGCAATTATATCATTGATATACAACTTAGGCCGCATGCATTATGCAGCACCAATCGGGAGGACGCCCGTGTTGATCCATGCGTCTGGGTTGGTAATGCTGCGCCACCAATTTGAGGTACCTCGGTGGTCTTCAACTGCAAAAGATGCATTCTGCAGCTTTGGGTTGCTACTCTCGATACCGAATTATCTTCCTGAGGGATTACTCGTGCTCTACTACTTGGCACATCTCGTCTTATTTATAGTTTCTGAGGGTCGTATACGCGTAAGGACTGAATACACTGCCTCCATAGCTGTTTGTTCCGATTTCAAAACTTAGACATTATTGTTAACGACAAGACACATTTATCCGATTCTCGCCAGATAATTCTGCAGCTTTGCAAGCCCTAAACTTCAGCTTCGATCCGAAAGCTTCTAGATCTAGAACTCTGCCCATCGTAGATGCGATAGATATCTGCAGCCGCTCACAGCCAAGGGCTGTTTTCAGCTGTCTTCAAAAACTTGATGCCCTGTCGGCGGTAAAGCTGCAGCCAAGAGTTTGAATTTTAAATATTTATTGGTGTCTCAAACGCCTGTAAACAAGTTTCTAATTTGGAATCAGGTGACAATCACGAGTGCGTATATCGGCATGTATTAGTATTCCTCCAATATAGTGTACGTATATTACTTTTGTGGAATGCATCACACCGAATGATACCCTCATACCGATACTTCTCACTCCTAAAGGGCAATTGCTAAAGGGTTCGTGGCCAATATTGAATCGGAGTGGACAGAATTTGTCTCGCACGCTTTGGAAGATCGAGAGATTTACAAGCACATCTCTCTATTTAGTCCCACACCGACATTATGTCTGAGCCAAGAGTCATGAAGAAATTCTGATCCTGTCGGCAAATCTGTTGCTACGCGGATGTTTTTGACTGGTCTCAACGCGGGTGGGATCTCGATTCTAGAGAAGGATTCTAACGCTCAGCCTCCGCGTTGACATTTTGCCCTGAGAAAATCACTTATCGATTCTGTTCCCTCGACAACTTTAGATAATTACAACTTCACAGGCAGAACACAGTAACCATCCGAGTCTCGACCTCACAGATCCTTTCTCCATCGAGGCAGCCATTTCTCAGCCTTGTTCACCTGCTTGTTCCCCTATGTCAGCGTTTGACGAATCGTGCAGCCACAATCAATAAGACACCGGGTAATTCCCCGGTCTAGCATTCTTGCACTTACATACGGACTTGGGGGTCAGCAAAAACATTGTTCCGGAGGCCGAAACTACTCTATATTCACGGATAGTTTGCATCTAGCCTGCAGTAAGATGACATTAAAGGACTTTCTTACCTTGCCTTGCCTTATGGTCCTCGACATCGACAAAAAGAACATCGACGAGAAGAAACTCCAGGTTTGCTACAATATAAGCTTGCTATTCTTTCGCTACCCGAGATTCACGGTTGTATCTCTAGCTCTAAGAACACCCCTAACAATGATTAGGGTCCAAACAATCGCCGCGCCGGGAAGCGCGGAGGGATCGGAGATTAAAACGTGGCGCAAGCGCACAACATCACACTACTTTGCCTAAACCTCCAACTCCCATGCTGACCGTCGCCTCGGATGTCGCTACCTTTTGTGATAGGGCATATCATTCCGTTTCTGAGGGCTGATACAAAATTTATACATAGTCGTGCGCGGCTGTCAGATGTGCTTTGCTTTCAGTATATCGCGAACGGCCGGAGAGGATATCTTTTTTTATATTGGAGGCTGACGCATATCAATGAAGAACATTTCATATTTCCCTATAGTGGTTGATGAAGTAGAATAGATTGATACAGAGCCACAGCGGGTTACTACAACAATGTGGCACAGGGCATCAACCATCACACTATACTCTTAGAAGCCAATCTTCTCTGAAAATCCGGCTTCATATCTACTTATAGTGTTTGCATCTTCACCTCAAGTAAATAGATGTCATCCTCCTCAATCTCCTAGTATCTAACACCCCCATCCTCCAAACCTAGTAATGCCGTGTTATCCGGTACTTCCCGGTTCTTTGCGCGATAGCCTAAGTGGATGAATGCCTACCACTGCAGCCTGAGCGTCCGGAACACATCGCGGGTGCAGGGTCAAGCGGTCCTCGTACTCATGCTCAATGTCTTGGGCCTCGGAGTCAATTCCTCCCAGTCTTCGAGATTTTATCACCGAAATCGGCTTCCATTTCTTCTCCTCAACATATCTAAATACCATCGAAGTCGGAAGAGCACGTGTGCAGTAAATATAGCTTTTCCAGTTTGAAGAGCTATGGATCACGAATGAAGAACCCACGCATACTCCCCCACGCATGTTTGATACTTTACCTACAATTTACTAGATTCCAACTATATGAAGGGTAACTAGTGAGCTAAACGATGGCTGGTATTCTTCATGTACACGGCAAGCCTTAAGCTTCGAATTGCCGGCTCCAAGCGCGCACTACATCGTCACTATTAAACACCAAGCATCCGAGATTGATCTCCAACAATCAAGTCGAGGCCCTTATGGGCTGATTACTAGATGACCTGGCGGAATATTTATCATCCGTGATATGAACGTGAGGCGCAGGGGTCTGTGGGAGGCAAGGGCCCCATGATATATGCAGCACTGACTGTCGGTTGGGAGTGAGGTCGCTGGGTCGCTGGGTTGTTGATAGATAAGCTTACGCTCTGTGTTAATATATGTTTTGCCCGATAGGCGAACTGTGTCTGTTCGTAAACTTAAGAGTCCCGTTCACAAATTGGCGCCAGTCCGCGAGATTAAAGACATTTTCGCAAACTGGTCAAAAATATCGCGAAATTTCCCGAGTTTAAGCTTGTATTTGAGAAGCACATCACTGAGTAGGGAAATTTAAGCTTAAGATAATAGATCAACATGGCAACACCCTACTCGCCATGGTGAGATTATGGTGGTATACTTTTTTCATGACTAACTGCCATCCATCGACTACATGCACATTCTACCACTAGCATGTCCCCCATCTATCATCTCTAAGTTTCACTGGAAGCCAAGTGTGAAACCAGCTGGAAAACAAATAGATGAAGCAATGCAATGGCTAAGTCAGATCATATCATTTCAGAGCATCGTTCCAGCGCATGCAGTGAGATTCTTTGTGTTGAAAACTGGGTGGAATTATGGAATTTGTTTGTCAGTTGATTTCAATTCGCCGCCCACTTGGAAATGTTCTGGAAGTCTGCTTATCCCTGCACACACGTTCAGTAGACTCACCTCGAGAGAGCGAGAAAGCGAAGCGACACCATGCCACCAGCCTCGATAGCCGTGGCTCTAACACTGTACCATGGATAGTAGGGGGAATGACGGATTGCTAAATATCGAAAAACAATTGGTGGGGCCTCGCATCCGGGGTCCATCTGTTCCGTTCACCTAGCCTTTTTTCGGGACGGATTCTAGCTTCTGGGTACTCAGTTATGGAAGGCGAGTTGGAAATACTCTAAGCCTGACCCACACAAACCTCTGCAGGGGCAGGGTCCAGACATTCCCGATTCTGCGCTGGCTGAGTGTTAGTGGATGATACCGGATGATTCGGAAACTCTGAAGCGGTATGGAAAGTCAGGGTCGGTGGGTTTGGCATCTCAACATGTCTGCAGGCCCAATTAACTTCCAGGGCTATATCTGGCGAGAGAACTACCGGAATGCCCAACAGTTCATCGGTCTGAAATAGGTAACATGCATACCCATTGCCAGCCACAGTGTCCAGAGATGGATATAGATTGTGAACTGAGATCTGGGATGAGCATTCTAAGAACTCTGCAAGCAACGTTTTGCGAGTATTAATCCAGGGAGCCAGCTGCATAGGGGCCGAGGTATTCTAATCAGCACTACATGGGTTTAAATTGGCACACCTGCGTCAAAAACTCTTCGACTATGATAGAAATTCCAAGAAAGATTTATGTGCGGTGAGACACAAAACTGCACTCGTAGACAAATCTAAGGTTTCTACACTATGTCATGCACGTCTGCTGTTTATAATACTATTACGCGGGTAAATTATATGTTCGCCAGTGCAGTCCTCAAAAGCTTCTATTAACCTCCCTGTTACTATATGATCTGAAAGGAAGTCGCCGATACTAAGATCGCCGAATTGACTCACATGCCACGGACTCACAATCGTAGACTCCTCCACGAGTTTTCACTCGCCACCGCCACTGGTAATTGCAATCGTGAGCTTCCATAGACTTCCATGGTGTTCCAGGCTCTCATGTATATAAAGACAGAGCTTCTCCTTAGATAGTAGAATAGACTTAATCCGCTTTACATTCGTAACACCCCCAAAGTCGTTGGCCGAGTGAGTTGTGATGAGCACGAGTTGACATACGGAACATACGTGACCATACAAGTTATTACACGGGCCTACAATATCCAGGAATCAACATCTAGCGCAACGTCTGGTAATCTTGAAATGTAGTTACAGAGGCCTCGAAATTGCAGCGTTTCTAATCCTCATCTAGCCTTCCAACTGTACCTCTACCTTCACCACCAACCCCCCATCCTCATCCGTCTTCCTCCTCGCCATCTCAAACGCCTCACTAACATTCTCCAACCCCACAAACCTCTGCGTAACCAGCCCCTCCACACCCTTCAACTTCCCGCTCGCTAGTAACTCGATCCCTAGCGCATACGTATTCGCATACCTGAACCCGCCCAAAATATCCACCTCCCTCAATGCAGCAGCACTAATCGGCAGCGTCATCACAGGATTCCCCATCCCAATGAGCATCAACGTCCCCCCCGCCCTCGCCGCATAAATGCCAGCCTGCACACACGTCTCCATTCCCGTACACTCGTACACCACATCCACGCCCTCTCGACAACCAACCGCGTCTAGCACCCCCTCCGCTGAGACTTTTACGCCGCTAGTAACATCTGAAACGTACGTGTGCGTCGCCCACCCCTGCGCCTTCGCAAACGCGACACGACCACCGTTAATATCCGCAATACATACCCTCGCCGCGCCCGCAAGCGTCGCAATCGCAGCAACAAGCATGCCCACAGCGCCCGCACCAATCACGAGCACCCTTGCCCCCGGAAACAGCGAGGCGTTGCGCTGTGTCCTCCTCGTGGCATGTAGCGCAACCGAAACCGGCTCCAGCAACGCCGCGGCCGTAAACGAAATCGTGTCTGGTAATCTACCCCATTCAGCATGGTTGCGCGAACCATGGAGAGAAATACCGATGACACCACGCTGCCGGGTGGTTTATGCGCGACTGCAGCGTGCCCCAGAAGTGTGGGACACTTTTTGCGCTGCCGCGGAAACGGAGAGTGGGACAGATGTTGTAGCGGCCTTCGAGACAGCGAGGGCAGGAGGCACAGGGGATGCCGACTTCGAGCGCCACCCGGTCGCCGGGGGAAAAGCCGGTTACTGAGGTGCCGACTGCGGTTACGATGCCGGAGGACTCGTGCCCGAGGGAGAGAGGGGAGGTAACAGTGATGTCGCCGTTGCGGTAGTGTGTGTAGTAGTGTAGGTCTGAGCCGCAGAGGGTGGTGGAGCGGATTGCGATTTGGAGCTCGGTGGGGAGGGGCGGAGGGAGGAGAATGGGTTCCTGAGGGCGTTAGTGCTGTTGGGGATGGGGGAGGGGAGGGGGAAACAATTCGGAGGTCCTTTGCGGCGTGGAGCACGGCGGCCCGACATGTTGCTGGCGGTCCGCGGTCCGTCGTTGGCATGATGATGGGCGACAAGGGCTGAGGGAGGTGGAGGAGGCGGCGAGGGAGAGCTCGAGGCGGGGAAGCCCTGCGGGGTCTGCTTGTTACACAGCGCTGGCCATATCCGGCGACACGCAGGGTTGCTTGCTAAGCTTCAGCTAGCGACAGTGCGATCTGCATCAGCATGCCATCACTGCCATCACCCTCTCCCCGCCTCCGACAACACCGCAGAATGTTGCTACTCCCCCGTTCTCCGCCGCCTCCGCACCCTCGCACCCTCGAGCTACAGCCCCCGCCGCCCGCCTACACCCCCGAACCCCCAGCTTGCTCGGATCTCGACCTCGAAGCTCCAGCGACGCCCCCACCCCCGCCCTACCACGCCCACAAGCCGCCGCAAAGAATCTGCAGACTCAAGGCATCAGCGTTAGTTACGCTGGCGATAGCAGCGGCGATCGGCGTGATCTTTGCGGCGGGGGTCGTTGCGTTCCGGAGTGGGCAGCAGAAAGCGGGGGCGTGAGCTCCGGTATCAAGCACATTCAAGCCACCGATGTTGAAAGTCACTTGTGTTTTGCAGACAATTTACGCCCGACTTTCCAAAACATCCCTATTCCTCCCCCAAAACGCCTCCACCAACCCACCGAGCACAACCACACCTCGCCACACCTCCTCAATTGCGTCGTCCAGCTCCTCGACCCACCTCTCGAACCCCTCGCCCGCAGCCTCCACCCGCAGCCGTCGCAGCCGCTCGCAAAACCTCATGTATCCATCGACCACCGACACTAGCCCGGTGTATAGCTCCGAGTAGACGTTGTTACATACGCTGTACGAGTCGTAGATGAAGTGGAGGTAGGTTCGCACTTGTGCTGTGTGCACGCGGACTGCGCGTGAGAGGCGGTGGAGCCGTGTAGAGTGCCGGTCGAAGCTACGGAGGAGCTTTTGCTTACTGCGTGGCATTGTGTGTCAGATGTCTGGGTATGGGAGTAGCCAGGTGGAAGGAGTGGAGACTACGGTTTTATGGGCCGGTAGAGGGTCGTATGAAGGAGATTGCAGTCCGAGTCATGTGGAAGACTTCTAGAACGAAGAAGTGGCCAGGATATTCGGCGGTGATCAGGGTTTGGATGGAAAGTACCACGACCCTCGAGATCATGAAGTAGCGCACGCGTTCCACTTGGTTCTGGCGTGTGGTGGGACCCTCCTCGAAGCTAGGCCACGAAATGCAATGGTTTAGTCTTTCATCTTAGTCGGTTGGGGTTGAAGGGGATGTACTTTCTTTATAGTGCTATCGTTGATAGGGATGCCTCTTCACTCTTTACGCAGAGTCACGGCGGGTTGTTTTCTGTCATGTTGAAACAAACGAACAAAGGCCTAGGAGAGCAATTGTTATTAAGAGAGAACAAACCCCGTCACAACTATAAACATAGCTTGCAGGCTTAAAGACTATGAACTAAGGGCCCTTCTCGAGCCCCACATCATGTGCTCCCCATTGAGCATCTGCACGTAAGACCGCCAATCTCAGCAACCTGTTCCCCATACTCTCAACCCAAACCCCACTTGTAAAGAACTAAGCAGTACCACAATTGCTAGATTTTCCGCGGCGATGTTCATGATCAACCTACACATGAAATCCCTAGTGCCATGTAGCCGTATAATCATGAGATCTAGTAATTATTACACCTACTTAAGTATACTACAGAGTAACCAGTAATAACCAGTAACAGCTTCCACAGCAACAAGCCCCAGTGTCCACCAAAAAGATAGCCAGGAATTCGAAATATGCCTCCATTACCCTTGTTGTGCTGTCGTTCGGACTGAAAACTGTTGATTGTTGGACTGAAAAAGGAGGCACAAAAAAACTACAGTACCAGGGATTCCCCCGCATGGTCACCCCACTTCAGCACTAACTTGGCGATATCATACTTGAATATGGCTGAGCGGACGGGAGGCCTTGCTTTTATGGTTCTATGATCGTAGCTGGCAGTTTGTGTCTCTTGGTGTATATGTATTGGGTTGATGCCGTGTCAGCTGCACAGACAGTAAGAGCAAGAATCGTGGTTATATACTAGTGACACTAGGGAATGCCCTCAATTGTGGTTAGGTAAAGAGAGTATACTCTAACCTGGGCAGCCACACATGACGTATCACTCCAAGAGTTTGTCTTCTATAATTTGTTCAGACGAAATGGACGAAGAAAGCCTAGCGCCTGGAGAAGACACGACGAGGTTATAAAGAAACTATAGTGGCTACTTACCTATATGGACGGTTTTCATAGGGTTATGCGAATGATTAAGGTTGTTGATGGGAGGTGACTTTTAGAAGGTGGTAGTGATTATGATTTTTTGCCACTAATATAAAGTTTGAACAGTTCTATGATCTAATGTTTCCCGTCTCACGGTTAAAGGGCTATGGGTACCTAGATCCTATATACGCTCACCAAGAAAGCGATTATTATGACTTGATTGTAATGAGGATATAGCGACGAGTGAGCTTTCATGATGTACGCTCTCACCGACAGAGGTCTGAGAATGCCAATTTTATGTAGGGCGAGGTCGAAATTACAGCTCCTGGTAGCCGAACATCGGCAATAACGGAAAAGCGGATGATGGCATGGAACGATGGCATTAACGTGTGCATTTGAACCTTAAGCCAGACCACCACCCGCAACTACCTACAACCACAGCATATGAAGATGGCTGGAAATCTTGGTCAAAGACAGAATCTTCCATGACCATTGGAAATCGTAGACAGGTAGTGTCCCATGCCGCCTTACGTCCGTACCTTAATTGTCGGTATAAGTACTCCCGCGCTGCTACCCCCGTTTATAAAGCGTATCATACACGGTACATTCCGGCGACCAGGCAGCTATCGTTTATGTAAAGCGTGATAACCAGCCCTATGGCTACTTAGCCCCAGAGCTAATCTCGCTTCGAAGCATGGTTGATCATCGGGACAAGGCTTCAACATCGGCTCGGCGACGTGCATGTAACTTCTCTGTTGCACTCTCGAGCAACTAAATGCAGCATTTGTGTCTTCAAAGTTGTAGTTAGAAAGACAGGGTTTTTCATGTATCGGCGGGTGATAGCTTTTAAATTTTGTTTACACCAACATCTGCAACATTCAGAAATAGAGCTTCCAAAGTTATGTGCAACCGAAATGGCCGCTCCCTCTGTTTCTCTCTCTCCTGCATTCAATAGCGGGCTATTGGGTGTGGAGTCAAGTATATTTCTAACAGGCGGCGGTTTGAGCCTCTGCGCTATCGTCATAACCAGTCAACCAATATCCGTGGTTTCGTCACATGAACGGTCCTACGAATACGAGTTAAAGTTTGTTAGCAAGGCAATATATTCGCTTGACATTAGGTCTTCTGTGACAGTACGCGTAAGCTGGGTACATCGTACTGTGATCATCCATGCATCAAACGTTGCAGTGAGGTGTAGTATCTACATCTTACCTCCCGGATCCGTCCTTTCAATTGCAGGAAGGGGCAATGTTTTTTATATATCTCTATCGGGTCCAAGATAAACGATGCCTCAGGCATATGAAAGCGTACCACCGCGGCGGTCAACTTCCGTGTCGTGGAACCCAAATATATTGACCCGGCATGCAAGGCAAAAATATCAGTACGGATGCAACGGCTCGCGGGACACTTAAAGCCGTTCACATCCACACATCCCTTTAAATCCATGGCTTTTACTCCTCATTTAATTGACAAGAACGATCGAAATCCAACAGCGTGCAGCGGTTGGGCGGGAAAGGTATAAACGCAAGCCCCCGAAGTGAAATGGCGGGATGGAGGTTTTTAACAGCGGCAAAATGTCGATTCAGCTTCTAACCCGGACACCCTCAGACTAATATCATCCGTGTCGCCGATTGGCATCCGGAGAGCATGAAGAAACGAATCGGCGATGCGAAGAGTTCCAGAAGCTGATGTGAGCCAGGTTTGAATGGTCGGAGTTGGAAGAACATAGCGGAAAGAAGTTCGCTCATTTTACAATGACCGTTGGGAGTTCGTCCACCCAACAGCCATCGGTGTTTGTTGCAGCAAAAGAGAATATATGCATTCGAATATGGATGAAGGTCAGCAATATCTGTAGTGGGTGAAGCCTTCGGGTGGTCACCTTACCAACACAATCGTCACATTTGCTCCTGACTCTCGCTGCGCCGTCTTACACCCGCAAAGTCGTCGCACTTAATAGAATTACTCCTGACTCTCGTCGACAGCCGCAAAAACCAGAGTTGGTGAAGTTATGTCTCAGCTGGTAGTGGATGAGGATGATGGATCGTGAATGAGCGACAATCTTGCTTGCTTTGAATGGGTATGTGGAGTACTGTTTGGCTATGTAGCCATCTGTATCAACCCACTTCGCAACTCGACAGATGAACGAAAGAGCGATCAGTACAAGTCACTTTGCCATATGGCCATTCATCGAAAACCTGAATCCTATCTGGATAACCAACAGGGTGTACCAACACGGCCAGAAAGTAATCTCCACCCAAAAAATGAAGCAACGAAGCAACATGACTTCTAAGAAAAGCCACGACATCGCGATTCGGCAAAGCTTAGACATCGGACGCGCGTCGTCCGCAGTCGTCAGCATTTTGCAGAGAGATCATTGGAAGCTGAGAGCGATGATGAAGCTTCGGTGCATGATCGAAAGGTTCGATGGCAGTTCTTTGAAGGGGGTATGCGGGGTAGGTGTTTCAGGTTTTGCAGTTGACCAATCACCACACACACTCGCGTTGCACACCTCCGTAGTGAGCGGTGTTTACTCGACGGATCTTTATGGAATGAAGGTGGACGAAAATTCTGGATTTGTTGGACGTGCACGTCCGCGTTTAAGGGGTTGAGGGGCTACTTATATCCACCGGTGATCGCACGAAAGTTTGTTGTATGGAGTCTCTTTACTGAGACCTACAGTTTAACAACTACAAACCCATCATCACTTTGCACTCCGACAATGCTACAACATGGCATGTATGCATGGGATGGGATCTGATCGACACGGTATTCATCCGAGTTGCAACTACGGCTCCGAAACATACCCTCAATGACGCAACGGTAGAATTTCCGGGGTCTCTTCGGTCGGCGGTATGTGATTTGGGAACTCGGTTTTGGAGTTGAGCTTTCAGCACCATGGTCCAAGGACGGTCAGACATCCTTTGCCAGAGCCAGTGTTGTTGACTAGAGGAGTTTTATTCGACGTTGGGACTTGCGGGCAATACATAGGTACTCGGGCACTCGCAATTGCAATACACACAATTTTAATCTTTATAGTGGCCTGACTTTTAGCTGAAAGTTCGAAGGGATAAACACCTATTCATCTTCGGTTGAACCTCGTATACCGCCCCCGGTATTCGGCTATGGCGACAGTATGGCGTGCTCCTACGGATTCTAGTCTCACCTTACTCCAGATGGAATCATTCGGCTTCTCCTTTCGAATGCGGCCAGCACGGACGCCCCTTTGATTCAAGGACCCACTATGACAAGTCTGTTGTTGGTATGATACAGTCAGATTGTAGTGTAATTTTCCTCCTATCGTTCTTGCGATGCTAAACCCCATTACGTGATAGGTTCTAAGCTGGCGGAACTCCGAGATGTATCCGACAAGTCTTTGGCAGGTGCGTGTTAGAAAGAAGCGAAGTTGAGTACTACAGATGCTTGGTGTCTCAAACTTTGAATGTTAACATGTTAGTTGGGGTCATAGGTACATGCAGTACGGTCGACCGGCAACCGACTGCAGCTATTTTCCATCGTCTCGCATGAGCATCATTTGCCATCATGTCTCGAAGGAACGAAAGCGGTGTGTTTTTCGACGATCCTCTGGTCCCGATCATCAAGCGCGGAACAAGCCATCTCTGTTGGTTCGAACGTATCAGAGCTGTTCACCATGCGGGGTACATTTCCTGCAAACGGGGAAAGGTGTTTGTGGCTTTCAGATCCATCCATACTGGCCAATTTCCCAGGAACAACAGTCGTGCTGCAGCTTGTTGATTGCGGATGGCTCGTGTAACGCTGAGTTAATTTTTAGAAATTCGCCATAATCGATATCAGCCCCAGCGACGTGCAGCCAATTCTTTCGTTTTCCAGCCCTCGGTAAAATGAGCTCATGGAGTCCGCACTAGTTCCTTTTCTAGAACAGATTATCCATCCACTCACAGTTAGGTTCCTGGATGTGCCCTGATTGCTGCCCAGTCCACGGTTCAATTGTTGCAGATTTTTACATGTGCGCGACGCAGTCAGTTAGTGTATGTTCAAGACATACACATGGCGTGATGGTTTCGGGCCCTGTTTTGCTTGGGGGAAGACTAATGGAATACGAGCTTTCGCTGGGGAAAATAGACGAGTTAACGGATTCCAACATCCGGTAGCATCCGGCAGGAGGCCTGAGAAAATGGTACCTGGATATTAGGCGTTTAGTCGCTTAAATCTGACTAATTGGAGGAGGAGGCCGAACATTTGGATGCTGTGGCATCGCGAGCATGGGGAGGATCGATAACGCTATCGAAAACTAAGGGTTTGCTGGGAAGCTTTTGGGGGAGGCGGTGCAAGTTGCTATAGTAGCTAACACTATCAGCCCCGTTTTTGCTTTTTTTGAATCCGTTAATTTTGACAAAGAAAAGGGGTACATCTGAAATGGTACAAACCGTGTAAATTTACCCGGGTTTTATTGGTGATCTTCAATATATGCGGTGCTACCGCATCTGCACACTACCCAAATTCTTGCTCTCACTGGCCAGGTTTAGAGATCAATGGGAATATATCGTGACCACCAAAAAGCACAATCGCTGCCTGTGAGACAGCCACTGGCAAATGAACTCACTGCCCAATCTGTCATTATTTACCTCGATCTGACTTCTCGAGTGCTGTCCAATCTCTCAGTAAATGAATAGTCTTTTGAGCTCTGAAATCTCGTAGAAGAGTCCACATATGTAGATAACTCACATAATCTGTCCCGATATGGGAAATAGTGCCCCAACAGTCAAAAAAAGGAACAGGGGGCTGAACAGTCCGTCCAGCACATTCCACTGCAGTACGGAGGGTATTGTTTTTCTTGGTGCTTTTTCGACCTATCGTAATTCATCATGCATTAAACCTGGCAAATCAACATCCCGTGTCGCAGTGGGGAACAACACAAGCACCTCCAATTTTAGATAGACATGGGTAATCTATCATGCAGCTATCGTCACTCGACTGCTGATGAGGGTTCAGCTTTAGGCAACTCCGCAGCGGGCAGGACAACCACACTAGAATCACCGGGGAGGTTGGCATGGAATTGGTACTTCGTCCTAGAGATATCAAGATACACCTCCAGAGGTCTTGAAGTTGTATAAAGACTGGCCTCAATCCCCCCATCTATGTCTTCTTTCCTCACCTCGCTCACCGTCGCTAATCATCCCTCCTAATCGCCGGTCTCTTACCTCTAATACTTCATAATATTAAACTTCAATCGTTTAAGTACCTAGTTCAATCAACATGAAGTTCACCATCGCTTCCGTTGTCGCCCTCTTCGCCATCCAGGCAGTCGCCTCTGCGGTTCCTGAGCCTGTGGCCGATCTCGTTGAGCGTGCCCCCGAGGCCGTCGCTGAGCCTGATGATGAGCCCAAGTACAAGTACAAGACCGTCACGACCACCGAGTACAAGTACAAGTACAAGTACTCCACGACCACCGAGTACAAGTACAAATACTCCACGACCACCGAATACAAGTACAAGTACAAGACCGTCACCGAGTACAAGAAGAAGCCTTACTACATCACGACCACCGTCTACAAGAAGAAGCCTTACTACATCACCACCACCGAGTACAAGAAGAAGCCTTACCCCGTCTATACCACCATCTACAAGAAGAAGCCTTACTACATCACCACCACCATCTACAAGAAGAAGCCTTACTACATCACCACCACCGTGTACAAGAAGTACGACAAGAAGCACGAGTAAGCGCTGGACTATCGGTTTCCCTCTTTGGGCCTTTGCTTCTGTCTTGGTGAAGGCAAGTCGATTGGATATGCATCATTCTTCGGCAGGTTTTTCTTGGGCAGCATGTTGAGCTAGCGGAGGATTTCATTGGGGGGTATTGGATATGGGTTGTGGTTTATTTAGTAATGATTAATGCGGAGGTTTTATTTATTACCTGGGGTTTTGCATGTGTTCTCTTGGTGGTTATGGATTGGTTTGTACATGGTGTCTTCGACTGTTCGGGTAATTGGGACGAGCAGGGACATTAGGCGATGGGGGCAGTTTTAGTTGCAGACTTTTGGATGAATGAACAATAATTGATATTCCAAACTTGCAGATACTAATTGTGATGCCTATCATTTGTTGAGAATAAGGGTTGGTTAGTGTCTAATCCGATATAATTTATGCATGATCTGATATCTACTGAGCAAACGTACCACCCTTCGACATCCACATAACTTGCCCTAACTAGGGGGTAATTGGGGGATCTGTGCCTTTCTGATGCTTCGTTGCTCACTTTGGTTCTGAAGCTGGAAGCGAGTAATAAAATCGGTGTCTCCAGCTGCCTGAACCCCAAAGTGACTCAAGTTTTCCTTATTCATACTTGGGAAACAGTAGAACAGCCCACTGTCATGTACCTCTTCGTATTTGGACAATGTAATGTATAGTACTGCTTCCAAAGTGCACATACGTCCCCGCTTTCATCCTTTCATTCGTTGTTTTTCTTTTTAGCACGTTGTTTTTTCCGAGGCTGGCACTTACCAACTATGTTTAGGCTTATCACGATGACATGCAGCTGTTTGCCTGTGTACGGGTTCATCCGTGCCATCCATCCTACAGCACCGTTGTTGGTATTGGACCTTGGAAAAGTGCGCACGTATTCAATCGACAACATCGGTGGGGCTGGGCAAAAGCCAAGTGACATGCGTACTCGTATCCAATCCACTTTGCAGTATTTTGAGCGTGGATCGGTTATAAATATGTACAGCTGGTCATGGCTGAGTTAGTGCATATGCATGTGTATGTGACACGACGGCTTGGTCATACCCAGGCTGACCCCACCGTACCTGTATGGTGAGAGCGCGCTCAGCCGTAGGAAACGATTGGTGTGGGGAATGTAAATTGAATGGCACGGGTTAAGCAACCCCACCGCGGGGGCTGATCTTAGAAGAAGTTGGACAAGCACGATATATAAAACTCAAATGACCAAAATGGGATTCCTTTGGTTTTTCCGAGGACGGGCCATAATAAGCTCTGGTCGGGGAAGAGTTCATTCACTCTATCCCAAATCCGGAGCGCTTATACGTCACACAACGGCTAATGCGGTCAGAGTTACTGCGATCAGCAGTTGCAAACAAACGTTAACGGCGGGCACACAACAGCTGGAGTTAAAAGAAAAGTCTGTGAAGCTCAGGGTACTTTGAAAACACTATAGCCAGTAAAAACTAGAGTTATCGGTGCTACCGGAGCTAGTGCTTGTCTGGTTCCGGGGATCAGGCCTCGAAAGGAATCCGGTCAAATTGTCAACTTTTGTATTTATAATATTTATGTTTTCTAGTCAATCAGGCTTTATGTTTGTATCTCTGTATCTCTGATCTCTCGGGCGGGAGATATGCAGCTTTTATGCTTTGAAATCGATATCTAAATTCAATCCTAGGCCAGAAAATGAATAATGATGACAAGATCATTTATCTTATCACCCCGCAATTACCCCGACGTTCCGCGGAATAACGGCCGATTCGTGGACGATATACCGCCGCGTGGTATGATACGAGAAATCGTGCGGTATACGTAGTGGATATACGTTAGTGAATATACGTAGTAAATAATCGAGGTTGTGCTCTCGAAGCTTCTCGACAACACCGGCTCAAGCCGTCCGCCCACACTGCCTTGCCGATCCTTCATACTGCATACGCACCCAAGTACGCCCGGTAGATACACAGTGGTTCAGAAAGCTTGACAAAAAGTTGGTACATGCATGTACACGGATTTGGGAGTGCATGCCGATGCCGTGATACCTAATAGCTATCAGCGTTATTAATCTCTCGTTTGGACATGACATTCTCACCCAGAGACCTCTTCTCAAGCCCGCCACAATGGGACCGGTTACGTTCTATCCTATCCCCGGCAAATGGAAGAGCACCACGTTCTGCATGGTTAGGTTGGCGACATGACATCTCAGCTCATGCGTCTACCCCAGAAGACTGAAGGCTGCATTATTTACAAGAGTCGGGTCGTAGCCGAACAATATCCAGCCTTGCGCTGCAGTCAAAGCCGTGCTACATGTATAACGCTCAATTGCTTCATACCACCTTGGATCACCTCACGTTGAGGGGTCAGGGGTGCTGTGATGTGATTTTGCGTTCCGCCAAGTCGAGTGATACCCGATGCGCATGCTAGGATGGTGGGCTGCATCCAAGCGAGGTGCAAGTGCTGAAAATCCATCGCTAAACTAGTCCGCGTGCAGTGGCCAATCGCAACAAGCACAGCAAGGTACTCGCGAGAGTCTTCGTCGCTTTGTTTCTCCAGCCCACCCTGCAGCAGAAGCGAGTGCACCATGCGACGTCCATAGCTGCAGACAGCTCAGGATGCCCAGGAGGGAACAGGTATACTCTACCCCGCTCTCAGCTGACGTGTTGGTGCCCTGAAGTAGTGCATCGGATTGACCGCCAGCATGCAACTGGAAGAATTGGGAGCGATTCTCGGCAGGATCCGCTGGCCAATCACTTGCCACCTCGCCGCCATGTACCTTGTACAGCACAACAAACTTGCTCTCGCTGGTTTGCGAGAAGCGCCACGAATGTCGAGTGAAGTGGGGGTATGCGAGAGGAATTCCACGATCTGGACTGCAGGTCGAGATCAGGGCCATCAAGCGACGGTTCCAGGGTAGAGCGATGTCCCACTTTTTCCGTGAGTCAACTTGTTCAACCGACTCCGGATTCCCATGTGTCCAGCTGCTGCTGACGTCTTGCGACAGTAACGACGATAACTCCATGATTGATTCTTGCCTGCTTCAAGCTCCGAACAGAATCCTTCCTCGTGGATATCGGGGCCTGCGACTCCTCCGTGTTGTGTGGATACGATGCGTCGACCATCATAGCCTGCCCACAGCGAATTCAGAAAGGATCTATGATACCCTCCAATTGTTGAAAATAACTGACAAAGTTGAACCCAGAATGCAGCCACTTTGTAAGGGCCAGCGCATAATAACCGCGTGATAGGAACCAGAGGATTATAAAACCATTTCAATATCCATCACATCTCTTCGTAAGACAATCGATAGCATCCAAATGTGAGGGATTGCTTGAGGGTTGATTAGAAACATCGCAGCGGGTTTGTCAGGACGTCCGGATCCCCTATTTTAGTTATATCGACGAAATAGCGGTAAGGCTGAAATCCAATGACGCGGGGCTTTTGTCTCTGTGATATATGCATCTTTGTGATTTTGGTTGGAAAGTGGTTACCTCAGGGCAGTGCATGATGTATCACTTTGTGCAGTAAAATTCCACCCCAAATATCACGTCCTTTGAATCATATCGCCTCTTCTTCTTCGCTGATACCGCCATCATCCATACGGCATGCGTGAAATCGCTGGAAGACCAAGATTCGACTTCGCACCGTTCCCTTAGTCCAGGGGTCAGTTTTCTGCTCATGAAAAGCACTCAAAGATTCCTTAATAACTATTCCTCAATTTGAATCCTCATGACATTGTCGCTGGCCGGGATAATGGTGTTGTTCCGAGGAATTATATCCTATAATAACCGAGTTCAATGCATATGGACACGTGTCGAGCCTGTCTGCACTCCGAGTTCCAAGATCTGATATGTACCCGCATTTTGCTCGGGGAAGGTGCGGAAAAGGGATTTGATGAATCGTGATGGAAGGGTAGAATCCTGTGACGGTGGCGATCTTATCCCTCTACCACTAAATTATTCAATTGCAGTTCCAACTCTCGTCTCTCCGGACTCAAATGCTAATTCTGCGAGGCCGAATTGCCTTCAACGAAAGCAGTAACTCTCGTACTCTCAACCTATCTGCTAGAATTCCCTCCAACACAAGGTATATTGGCTTTCAACTTGCCCACAATGTCGATGTCCGAAGGGTCAGAGAGCAAGGATAAGTCGTACCCCCGGCCGGGAACCAATATCTTCGCCGGGTCCGGAATTGAGGGTATCTTGCATCTGTCGAACCTGTCCAGAACGGGTTTCACCAGTGGATCTTCTTCAGCCAGCTTCACAAGACGTACTTGAACCTCACCTCATTGTCATTTGCGCTTCAACCGGGAGACTGTAGAAACTGGCTAGGATATCTGGCTTCTACTCTGTCGTGCCCACCACAGCCCTCGCGACCAACCCATGGATACATCGGTCGCACCATCTAGTCCACCGCCGTCCTCTAGTACCAAACTACGCTTCTCGCGGATCTGTTTATCGGGAGATGCGACGGTCAATGTAACGTAGAGATTTGATTCGCCGCCGATCATCCCGGCCATATGTCCCACATTTCGAGCTATCCGTCGTGTGTTGTCCTTTTCGTCCGTTGTTCCAGTGACTGATTTCAGCGATCTAGTGGGATTCAACGGAAGAAAGTCTATCTAGTAATCATGGGAGAAATAATGCTAGTCCGGTTATCACCACCATCACCTCACTAAGATGGAGCTCCGTTTCATCCATTTGACCCCGGCAGGCAGTGTGTCCGCGGGCCCAGCGCTGTACCAGGGAGCGTTTTGGGCCAGAACACCAGGAGTCCAGAGCCCAAGCCAACCCCAATATGATATGGTCGAATGGTAGATGATAAAGGTGGAGCTTCTTCGAACTATGGATATAAGGTACCTAACTCAGTCAGAGTGAATGACGTAACTTTCAATCTCTGCAACTGAAGTGATTGGGCTAATGAAGACTGCTGGAGGTTAGAACAGCTATATATTTGGGGGGAATTGAAGAAGAGGCGGGGAAGAACTATTGATAGACGGTCGGAACCGACCAAACCCCGTCTGACTTCCAGTTGCAAGTTACTGGTGGGGCGGAGAGGAGAATAAACAGTGGCCATTTTTCTGAAATGAACCGAGGTCTTGAGGATGAAAACAGTTCTAGATCTAGATGGAGAGGTGCAGATATCTCAAATCAATCCCTCAGCTAGCTAAACGATATGTTCTTAGCATGAGGTAAGTAATGCTCTCCTCTTTCTTCCATCAGATGGCAGTGGTTGACTCTGGTGCTTGATGGACTGGACGGATGGAAGAGAAGAAGAAGATGATCATACTAATGACCAAAGTGGGGAAATGGCTTTGTGGAGGTGGGTTAGGGCTGACTGTCAGGCGATGATTCTGAAACACCGGCTAACTAGCGAATCATGAACCACTCACCCGTCTCCTGCTGGCCACCAGGGCAGACGTAAAGTAGTTGGGGGCTATATCCTGTTTGAGGCCGCGTGTGGTTAACAACGACGCGTTGTCCACGCATATGTGCTTGTTGGTGAGGATTGAAGTGAGAGAAATGAGAGTTGCTGGTTGCCCTTTTATTTAGTTTCGTCAGTATGGAGTTCGGATAGTCACTTACTCTGTGCGCTATCTTTTTTCTTTTTCTTAGCGACTATGCATTGCGCTCCTAAACTGGTTGCAGTTCTCTAACATCTGACCATTCACGTTTATGGATCTGAACTGGACAACATTCTTCAGCTCGTATTCATGCTACCTTAACTTTTTGATCGACATGGGATACCGATGACGAAAGTCTGCTTAAGGTTCAGTAGGGAACGCCATCGGAATATATATCGGCTGCATGCACTGTTACGTTGAATTAAGGTTACCACCGGCCCGCACGCGATAACGTCACTATTAACACAATGATTGTTCTGTTCGCCGGGACCATGCTCTTCCTATAACCAGGCCCATTCAAGCCTTCGTCCTAAAGAACTCGGTACCAGCCCCATTCAGGAGGATTCCCCGTCGGAATGTCAATAGCAAGCTGTATGAGCTCCGCCGAACCGGCAGAATTCCGCGAAGCGTTACAGGATGTCTATGGACCTTTCGAAACGCAATGCCCAACCGACGACGCTGCGTGTCTTTGGAGACCTCCTGCCCTGGTAGAAGGCTATAAGGGCCGGTACCTTTGGACTGACGGTAATACATCTTCTCTCCCTGCACCCTCCCGTGACCCTCTACTTGGAAGCTAACTCCACCCAGCCTTCAGAGTCGTCAGTTTCATCACCCTCTACAATCTACCGGTTCTCGACGCTACCTTTCCTTCGCTTCCTGTTTAATTTCCGCTGTTCACGAAGTCCTCGGCCGCACACGCGATGGCAAATCCCATCTACCTGGCGCCTCTCCTTCCCACCCCCTCTCCGGTGGCCTTCGAATCGGAAAAGAAGATGAGCTTGGGCCGGACGGGGATGGGCAGTATCACCACTACCTTACGCTGTGGATGTTTGCGCTCAACCGCTATTCACTTGCCGCGGCCGATCTTAGCTACAACACGCTTGCTATTGAGCTCGCAAAGGCGATTCATCCGGCGTTCATGACTGATAGGGACAAAGAGAGGCCAAAGATGTGCTGGAAGGCTTCTACGGATTTGATGCATGTATTGGTGGGGTCAGAGGGCAATTTGGATCCATTTGATGGGTACATTATTTTCTCTCTTTTGAATGAGACCGCAGGAGGAGGAAAACTCCAACAGGAAATTAAGGAGTACAAAAAGATTGTGGATGCAAAGTGGGAGTCGTATCATAGCGATGACCTGCTGGATTTGGGGATGACGCTGTGGACAGCACACTGGAAATACGGGGAGGAGGAATGGCTAAGTACTATTAAGGAGGGTGCCTTTGAATCACTAGGTATTAACCCCCATCCCCCTCTCACCCTATTCTTACCACTCGCTAACATCAAATCCCAGTGTCTCTCAAGGGCAACGGTGAACTCTCCCTAGACTGTGGACACCGTCTCGCATTCCGAGAATTCGGCAGCGTGATGGGATTGAAGTGCTACGACGATGCCAAGTCGGATTACTGGATGCGCTGGATTGGAAAACTGACGGGTGCATGGAAGGAGGCTGGACAGGTCCCTACACCAAGGAGCGAGATGCTCGCGTTACCAAAGATGGGAAAGTTAGCACCTATCACGCTGGTAATGTATTGTGCCGCAGTTTGTCCCGGTGGTGAGATTTCATGCCTCCTTGGTATTTTGCTCTAAGGAGAGGATGCTAATGGGTGCGAAAGCTTTTAGGAAGGAGTTTTTTTAGGGGTAGGAAGTAGAGGCTATGGTAAGTAGTGATCATGAGTCGTGCTAGGTCCCAGCTATAGTGGGCCGCATATCGTTATCAATTGCCGGGGAAATATGCGTGTGGACGTGCAATTTCTGGACCCCAAATTCTTTGGGTAGATTAGAAAGTGTGTAATACGTGCGGCTCGTTGTAAATCACTCACTTTGGCTTGGGGAGTGACTTTTTGTGAACTTTGAAGACTTGAATTTAAGTTTTCTGGATCCGTGGCTAGCTCGAGGTTAATAACCCGCAAAATGGCTCCTCATAAAGCTTACTCATAAAATCGCACTGTGCTCGAGTTAACAAGAGAGGAATCAACCTATAGCAATTCCAAGACGATAGGAGACTCTCTACTCCCTGCCCTAGGTCTAGTTCGATGTCGAGGTTGGAGTTATTCGGGTTATAACTTATGATGCTGGAGAAAGACACTTGCGCCGAGACCGAGAGAATAACGGCTCGGTGCCAATCCAGTAGCAAGTACCAAGCAGCGAAGTAGCCAGAGACAGTCCTTATAGTGTACTAAAAGAATCACCAAAGATCACATCATGATTCGGCTCTAGTGGGTTTCTGCGCATGCGTGCTAAGCTGTAGGCAGTTGTCGTAATGCATCGCTGCAAACTTCTGATGTGGTATCAATAAATTCAAAATCTAACGCCAAAGTACCTAGCCCAGTTCGACAAAAGAAAAGATGCATGATTACTGCGCTGAAAGTCATCCGAAAAAAAGGAAATAAAATCGCAAGTATGGCACCTATTTACACGGCTAGCCTACTCCTCTCCGCCTCCTCGTCCGCAACTCTCTTCGCGGTCATGTGACTCCTCCTGTCCTCACTGACAACTTCCATCCACCTCTCTTGTGCCTTCCATATCAACACGGCATCCATCCTCTTACTCGTCTCTTCCGCTTCAATCCGTTTCCTTTTCGCTGTGAACATCTTCAACGCCTCCAAACACTCGGCAGCGATTCTCCTCTGCAAACCCGCTGTCTCGGATGCGTGCCGTTTCTGCATCTCCTCAGCTTCTGCCGCCTGAGTATCCTTGAGTCTATCGATCAGTGTCTGTGCTCTTGCCTCACGGTTTGGTTTCCCGCGGAGGTGCCGCTGCAGCGAAAACCAATGCTCATCTTCCTCGAATTCGTGCTTGGTTTGGAGTGCGGTGGCATGTTCTTCGTGAGTCGTCCGCAGGGAAGAAACCTCACTTTTCCTGCTACCTTTGAGCTCCACGATTCGCGTGGATAGATCGAACGCTAGACAAGCCGTTTCGTCCCTCCATCGCTGGGTGCTCTCCTCCCTTTCCTTCTGATGCCGCTGTTTCATCTGTATGTGCTGCTCGTTCTGCAGCGTCTCGAGCGTCAATTCCAAGCAAGTATAATTCTGCTCAATAATCTTCAATTTCTGGTCGACCACGGCACGAAGATTCGCCGCCTCTCTCTCACGCGCCAAACGCTCTTCCTCCTCTCTACGCTCGCGCGCAATCTGTTCCGCGATCTCTGCCTGCCGTCGTTCTTCCTCCTCACGGCGCTCGGCGGCTTCTACGGCTGCAATGGCGGCGCGGACTTCAGATTGCTCTTGCGCGGCTACGTCGTCAATTACAGCGCGAGGACGATTCCGCATCGCTTCGTTGCCGTTACAGTTACAGGTCTTCCATTTTGCGCCGCAAATGTAGCAGAATTCGGCTTTGCATCGGCAGGTCCTGTGGTTGTCAGGAACATATTATAGGGATGAGGGGTGGGAAGTTACATATGCCGGCATCCAGTCGACCGCTCGACAACCGCATGACATTGATAGCACCGTATCCATCCATTCTTATGGGCAATATCTATCACCGCAGCTATTCCTGTGTCTTCAGGGCACTCGGTCCCGACTGGATGCGTTGGTCCTTTACAATAGCGGCATATCTTGTGTCTACATTTCCGACAGCGAAAGTCGTATTGTGCATTCTCCATGGCCGAGGGAGGGATCCATGCAGAGCATTGCGGTCGGGGGCAGTGCAGACGATCACCGTATGGCACTTGGTATTCGGCAAATTTTGCCTTGTATACGTTGCGCTCGGAGCGAGTGAGGGTGGCGTTAATGATCTCTACCGGGATTTCGTTGAGGCAGCATTTTGGTGGGAATAGGGCTTCGTCTGTGACCGCTGTGCTGTGGGGGTGTTAGGGATTTTGAGTAAAGAGAAGCGGGGAAGAAGGGAATTTACTTTATCAGCGTGCGCAAACAGGTTGAGCAGTATCGGTGTTGGCAGGTCAAGGTGGTGAGCTTCTTATTGCGATGGTCTTCCAGGCAGGATGCACATTCACTACCTTTGATCAGCACTCCAACCAATCATATATAAGGCCAATCTTTCGTACCTCTGCGCTTTCCTATTCTTAAGATATTTTTTTATCGCCTCTCCCTTTGGACTAACCATCTGCGGCCCAACAAGCGCAGAACTTACTCCCGGCGATGATGTATAATATGGCGAATACAGAAGTATCCCAGGCATGACCATGGCGTGTTTAACATTCCTTTGTTTTGGTGCCAGACGCAAAATACCTCCTCTTGTACTCAACGAAGAAGATGCATCAGAACTGGAGCTAGCCGTAGCCACCGAAGTTCTCCGCGATATCACCTCCAGATTCGAATCGGCCCTTGAGGACAATCTCGACCCCGACCGAAACTCCATCGACGACCCAACAAGCTCGCTACTGGACCCGTTGCTAACTACCCCCGATGAAGAGTGGCTGCTTGTACTCGCGGTACATGCGCCCTCTTCCACCACAACCTCCAACCCACACTCAATCGCTGGCTCCTCAGTCGCAGTATAATAAGTCTCTCTTAGTCGATCTTTAAAGCTCAGCACCTCCGTTCGGACCTCCTCCGGTTCATCTCCAATCAGTAACGACAGCTCCAGAGGCGGAGAATGTAATCTCCACCAATTCTCATCGAGCTCAGCGGCAGAGAAGTCTTCAAACTCCGGGTCTGAGATTTTTTGAAGTTCAGATTCTAACGCCTCCAGTTGCGAGAGGATTACTTCAGTAACTGGCAGATCCGGGGGCGGTGGTGGTGCACGCGCCGGCTCGGAGTCAGCTTCCACGAGACCCAGGGACATTATAAGAGGAGGTGGTCGTGCCCATTCCATTTTATGAAGACGTTGTCGAGAGGATACTTACGTGGCAATTTCTTCTGACAGCTTTCCCATTCCATGGGTGGGTTACGGAAGACCTTAAATCCCCATCACCAACACGTCAACCATTGATGTTGCACCGACTTTCCAGAGTTCGCGATAGTAGGCAATCATCGCCTAGAGAACAATTCGCAGAGAGAGTGTATGTTGTAGATGCATATGTTTTTGAATGAGGCGCAGCAAGAAAGCTCGTATGACATATTATTGGACAATCAATCAACTTCCGCTTATACATGATACGTGAGCACCGATAAGATTCCTGTGTCCGTCGTGAAGCACAAAAAACCGGCAAGGCAGAAAAGGCGAAAACCGACAACATGCCTGCACAGCCGTGTTTCAGGCTTATTTTGAAAGGCGGAGCTGCAATAACTTTGCCTAAATATTTGAAGCGCTCGATACGATACGAGGTATCTGTCGTAGGACCTGGCTAATTATATCATGGTGGATCACTCGACCACATAAACTCGACATTGGATTTCTTCTGATGCTCGTCGCCACGGGTAACGTTTCGGATCTGTAACATTGTTGTTTAGGTTGTTGATTATGAAAATTAAGGCGTACGTAATGCAACAGAATCCGGCGTGCAGCAATTGCGCAAAGTACTACAGGCTACGGAGTTTTTCCCCGCCAAACAAATTCAACCCCATAGCCACAGTGATCTCCTACCCGATCACACAGATTATGCGCATACACATATATAGCTAATGTACATTCCAGTCGTATAAGTATGGCTACCTAGCACTGCCGGCGGGGTACCAAGTCCGCAGTTTAAATTCAACTACGCCTTGGCGGTTGGGTAGAGAAATGAATGGTTGAAACCTTATACCTACTGAGATATGAACATCGATTCATCCACACCGGACTCGATTCCGAAGAAAGCACCTCATCGTGAGATCTCTGGGATTGCATCTCTTCCTCAATCCAATCTCAATTCCATGTTGTTTTACTCACGTGGGCAATCTCGAATGCAGCCATACTAGCGGAGACACGTTCCACGACCCCAAAACCAATCAACTTATCGACTAGATACCAACACCATTAAGGGAAGGGTACACTTTTCATATTACCAGGAGTGTTTGGTGTAATACTAGTGGTGGCTGTATGAATAGTATTGGCCATAGTAGAAGCATCCACCAGCACTCGCGCGTACGGGACATTCCGTGGTAGCTTCCGAAAATACACTACACAGTGATACCAGATGTTCAGAGAGGTCGCCGTACCAGATGTGCAGGAGCTGAATGGAAAACGTGGGAGTAGGCTTATATATGAAGTTGGTTTTAGAACAGGCTACAGATGTTTCCTTTTGCCGTCCTCCTTCTAGTTCTCAGCCTTAAATGGTGTATGGGCTGATCCCAAAGTTCTCCGTTTGTGAATGCAGTGTTAAGGGTGTTTTACTGCATCCATGGCTTTGGGGGCGGGGAGATATACTGATATGACATACAGGGAAAGGAAGCAAGGTACAAACTGGTAAATATGCAGATTTGTTGAGGTTGTGAAGATACCCTACTTTCAATTCAAATCTCACGTCTTTAAATATATTTAATTTCCAACATGTCGTACTGGTGCTAACACAGGCAAAACTAAATACCTGGTAGTAAGAATCTCAGTTTGCCTGTAGCTGGTCGATCTCGGAGAAAGGATGTGAAATACCTTATCTACCCTCCGGCGCATTCACTCAGTACATAAGATGCAGCAATATAATGATGACACGCAGAAACGCCCGAACCGCTAACTAGACGCATGAAGTCTGCGAGGGATATATCAATAGGTGCGTAGCCATTTGATAGATTGAGAGTGTAAGTAAACAGAAGGTCCACACTCACGCAAAGAGTATGTATAGCCGAGAGTTGTAGTGTGCGCCTCACCACAGCCAGCTAACCTGCAAGGCATGGGTTAATATCACTCGGTCAAGGCTCCAAGCCTTGTGGGAGTTTTTGGTCTCATTCTCTCAGGTAACTCCAGCCACCTAGGTAGACTATACGTGGGACATCCGGTACCCACAGGAGGGCTATTCCGCTAATCACCGTTGAAACGCCGCAAAAAATCCTCGATTCCGTATGCCATCAAGATACAGCCCCCCTCACCTGTTGGCATAGTATTTCCTATCAAAGGCTCACAAATTCCGCCGTGGGCTCACTGCTCTCATGCACTAGCCCCAATACTCGCATCATCTCACGTGGATAGCATTCTTCGTATTCAACTGAACCACCGGTTTTTATCTTGTTATATGGAGCGACCCACTCTGATACTTACAAAACTAACCTTTAGACCTCTCGCAGATGCTGACAGCATGCCAATGCATCTACTTCATATCTGACTAGTCTAGAAATTAGCTCTCTCCTCCCACTGAAAACTGAGTGGAATATAACTACTACGTAGCTGATGCTTCGTTGTACGTCCCTCAAGCTTGCGGGGGTTCTCGGATCCACGAAATGTTGGGTACTTAACCAATGGCTGTACGTTTGATGATAGTATCCGTCTCGCTGGAGTAGAGATATACGTTGACTGATGTGAGTTCGCCAACATTAAGGCCAGATTTGGATACCATCTCGACATAGCAAAGAACTATGTAGGACAGGGCATATACTCCACCGAAAGTAGCGATGGTATCTCTTGGTCATCCCATAAAGGAACTCTAGGCTCTGCTGGTTTTATGCGATTAATGTTAGCATCAGTAGTGTGGAAGAGAGGAAATTTCTCGAAAAGCTATACTTCAGACGAAACAGCATCCTAATCCTTCTCCGGGAACGCCAGGCGACGAACAACTGACAATATTTCCCCTCGATCACTCGGTTCCACAATGCAAAGGTTTCAAGTTACTGGCACGCACACGAACTTCTGATCGGCATGCTAGCTGGAGTTGTACCAAGGCTCAGCCATGTATCAACAGTCGCTCAAAGCTTAGTGGTCAGGAGGCTTCAAATTCAGCCTTGGCATTCGCCTTTACATGTTCGCAACACTTGATACTCCGCCTGGGCGTAACTCGACAGCTAGCTAACTGTATGGTTAATTATAAGGCTGTAGGGTTTACGTTGGCATGCCCTCTCTATAGCTCTGCCTCCGCGGCTGCCTTTCGCCCATTGCGAGCGCTGAGCCCCCTTAAGTCCCTGCAAAGACGGATCACCACAAACATAAAGGGCGTACTTAGATCTACCTCATTAGAAGTAGCGGTGCTCGCGCATGCATCACGACAACTACCTCTAGCTTAGCACGCATGCACAGAAGCCCACTGAAACCGAATTCGCGAATCTCGATGTGTGGTCTTTGGCGATTCTTCTGGTCCTCCAAGTTGGTCACTCCGAATGATTTTTCATGCCGCGGGATGTCCGGGCCCAAAATAGCGCCACTGCTGTTCCGTGTGCGGGGAACCCCGCATTAGCCGTGCACCTCGAGGATGCATTTCACGAACAGCTCTCGGCACCACCCCCCGTGGCCTCTCCTTCTTTCTCAACAGCTCTCAAACCACGATGTCCTCACTATTTGACCTCACCGGCAAAACCGCCCTCGTCACCGGCGGCACCCGTGGAATCGGCCGAGCAATGGCCCTGGCCCTTGCCGAAGCTGGCGCCGACATCATCCTCGTCCAGGTGCGTTCGTCACGTTCCCCAAACACCAACTACTCACGTCGCAGCGCGATATCGGCAACGCCTCAACCCGCGATGACATCATGTCTCTCGGCCGTGCGTGCCGCACCGCAATCGCAGACCTCTCCTCTGCCGCCTCGGTAGGCTTCGTCATCCCCGACCTCGTCTCCAATGCCGACGCCCTCCCAAACGGCGGAATCCACATCCTCCTCAATTGTGCCGGCATCCAGCGTCGTCATGCATCCCACGAGTTTCCGGACAACGACTGGAGCGAGGTGCTGCAGACTAACCTTTCCACTGTGTTCATGCTGTGCAGAGATATTGGATATTATTGGATTGCGAAGGGGATTAGGGGACGTATTATTAATGTTGCTAGTCTACTGAGTTTCCAGGGGGGATTGAATGTGCCTGCCTACGCGGCGGCGAAGCATGGAGTTGTCGGTGTCACGAAGGCGCTGAGTAATGAGTGGGCGGGGAGGGGGATCGGGGTTAATGCTATTGCTCCTGGGTGAGTAGTCTTCAGGGAGGGAGCGAGATACGGTGCTGATGGGTTACAGGTATATAAAGACGGAAATGAACACGGATTTGCAGAACGATACGGAAAGGAATCGACAGATTATCGAGAGAATCCCGGCACAGCGTTGGGGGAGTCCGGAGGATTTTAAGGGTCCGGTCGTGTTTTTGGCGAGTGAGAGGGCGAGTGGGTATGTCAATGGGGAGACGATTGTGGTTGATGGAGGATGGTTGGCGCGATGAGTGCTTTATAGTGTAGCATTAGCTTGGGCATTTTCATGCGGTGATTAGGATTGAAGTTGTGGTGTTAGGCATAGGGGTGATAGATTAATGTACTTTCTTTGAATAATTTGGATTGGAGATTTGTGGGTGGAAGTGGATCGTCACAATCGCGTTTTTCCCGTCGAATTTCTGGGCTGGACGAGTGGGGCTTTGACATTGGAATACACTTCTGTGTGTAATCATTAAGTTGTCTTGGATTCACTTGGTTCCGGGCATGCTTCGTGATCGATTTACTTGGTTGATCAAGCCCAAGAGCTTATATTTATCCAAACAGAGCACGATAATCTGCGCATCGAGAGCCTTGCGGATCCTCTGCTCTTTTCTTTGACTATCTCGGAGTTCTGGTAGTGTTGGGACTCCATAATCATGGCCAGCATTGATTGAGTGCAACGCTGCCTTCAGGAGAGGTGACAACGTCGACCAAGTCCATGAGTGCGAAATTTGGTACTTTGTCGTAGCCAGAGTTCGGAAAATTGGAAGACTGAGCAAAACCATTTTGTCGATATCTCGATTGCTCTGGTGGATTTACATGGCGAGTATATGCTCTAAATTAATCCCTACCTTGATAAGCAGGGAGCTAAGTAAATTCAAGGGGCTGCACAGTTTATAACCACCTCGTTGCCCTGTCTTTGGTTTGTCCCCGTTCTAGTGCTTGGGCGTGATGTAGACTGAAAGTTAGCCCCATAAAAGGTCTTTCTAACCCGTCTCTTCATATGAGCCGTATCCTAGTGCATCCAATCATGCTCGTATCTCCATTCTCCGTCGGGATCCCTCACTAGTGGCGTACGGTCATCAGGCGTCACTCGCAGTCTCGCGGATCGAACGTTCGGAGTACACATTAATCCACTTTATATGCGGGAGAGGGCGCATGGCTGCATCAATAGGTCTTAGATCTGGGGGTTTGTGGACAACCAAGGCCGAAAAGTTTGTAGTTCCAGGGATAGTGTTGCCGGCGCCGGGGTGGGGGTCAGATACAGCAGTATCTGGGAAATGCAGTGATCAAGCCACACTACGAGACTGCATAATCTCGACCGATATGCACTATCAAGCCGAGAGTTTCGATGCCGAAATGCCACAGTAATGGAGCTAGAGTAGATCCATATACCATGTCAACCTCCTCCCATGCCATCGACAGGGGCACTGCGCTCGCTAGCAGGCCCCATCCGAGACAGTGGTTCTTACTCAACGCCGATCCAGTGTGGGGAATTGCGTAGTGTTTGGGGCGTTCACCTAGTCAGCACTTCAACAAGCCACAGGGTCTAAGGGGTTCGTTGTGGATACAACGACCGTTACGTGTGCTCTGGTAGTGAAGAAATTCAACTAGCCGAGGGCGCACTTACGACTGGCCGGACTGCGCGTGAGGAGCCGTTGCGGATATCCAATGCGCCTGAAGCCTCTGGATGTTGGACACTGGAGATGCAATATTTGGTGCCGGATCTGCAGGTCGCTAGCCAGACTTTGGATATCTCTTTTATCTCATAGGCAACACTATTCAAAAGAAGCGTTGCGAAACAATCGACTGGAGTTTCGGCAGGTCGGTGCTACTTTCATCTGCCGTTTGCTTGTCAATGTCGGAGCGCAGCTTGTGTCTTGTTCCGATTCCGAGCCGCCGGAGCTATAAAATCTCTTGGCTAAATTTGGGTGGGACGTGCCGTGCGATGTCTCGTGGTGAACAGCTCGATTCAAGTCGCCAGATTCATTCGGAGATTCGAAGGAAGTGGCCGTGGTCATGATCTGAGAACGCAACAGGAATCAGGTAGTCCAAGTGCGTGTGCGCTACCGAGAGAGGATCTCTACGGTTGCTCGCATCCTCACCCGATGTTTTGGCTCGAAGCGAAGTATGTTTAAGGTTTAGAGAAAGAAAAGAGACGCGGGGATTTCGTTCAGTTACCGCATCCGCTGATCGAGGTTTGGGATCATAGGCGTTGCTGTATTCTCGTGGACTGTACGGTGTTGAAGTCGTATTGACGAGAGGAAAGAAAAGGGGACATAGATGTTTTGTTTAAGCGTTGTTGCGGCTATGATGACGGATTGTTGCTGTAATTGTTCGGGGTTCGCTCCTGCGGTCTCGTACGTATAGGCTCGCGTTACATGATTTAGAGCCGCCCGCTACAAAGATATAACACCACATATTAAGTATTGGGTTGCAGTAGTGTTTCTAAGATGTTTGTACAGAGATCAAGTCGCCTTGCAATGCCTACCGAATTCATTGCGTGCGGCTGACTTCACATGCACTCTACAGCCCTATCCATCTGTTCACCTTGAGCTTGGCTGAAAGTTTTTCTACAATATTTCTGTACGAACATGCAGCCTTTTACTTATAAGAACTCGACTAGAGATTCTACTTAGCGGTTAAGGCCAAGCTGAAGTGACTTGACACAAAAATGCCGCCGTGACGAAACGCTCGAGATCGTGAACACAACGTCCTCGTGAGTTCTGAACTCATACTTCTCTTTATTGGCGCATCCCCGACATCGAGGCTCACCACGAAACGGCGAGAGCACGTTTCTAACAGCCCTATAAACAAGTTCGTACCAACCCCCTTCCCTTTAATCCCCCAACAAACCAGTTCAGCATATAGCTACAGCTTACTAACTTTGTTTTGACTAGATTATCACCTGCAAAAATCATCCGTGTAGCCGAAGGGGTGGGTGTGTTATCTACCATGGGGGCATTTATTTGGGTGATGACGGTTAACAGGTCCAGGAGGATGGAGGAGATAGCCATTATGGAGATTTACATTCCGCCCGGATTGTATGTGGTTAATTATTTGAGGAATTGGGAGGTAAGAGGTAAGGTGCCGACGGTGGATGGTAGGAAATGGGGCGGGGAGGACCGTGCGGTGCCGCAAAGTAAGAACATGGAGGAGACGATGAAGAGGGAATCTTTGGATAGGTCGTCTGCAAACGAACGAAAAAAATTTGAGCTGTCGGGCATATGTATTCATGGTCTCAGTCTGAAATTGTTCACATCCAGTCACTCAGACGCCCAGGCTTAGTCTTTGTTACTTTGGATGCTTCTAAGACTTGTTGATTGACTGATCTTCTCGAGGCCAGAAGGCCCGTATATATATACAGACTAAACTCCTATATTTATATCCATATCCGTGTCTATATCCGTGTCTATATCCGCATCCATATCTATATTCGTTTGCATATCCGTTTGCACTGATATGAGCCGCTCTCTGAGGCATATCTTCATACACCAACTGCATATCAAACGAACCTGAGCAGTGAGGCTCACGATGCAGGTACACATGCAACAGTCTTCTTAGCGTCGGACGACTACTCCTTAGCCTCGATGTTCACAACTATGATGCTTTAAATCGCGAGGTTTACTTTCGACTGGATTTTCGTCAAGTTTATTCTTAAGCGCTTCAGCACGCAATACGCAGTAATCCATGTGGATACTCGCATCAATTAAAGTCGCTCCCAAAGCCCCTCACACGGTGGTAACCCCGGTACGCCATTCAGCCGGACTTGAAGGTCCCAGAATTATGCAGGATATACATACAGTTTATACCTATATATGTACCGGTAATTGGCAAAATTCACGTGCACAAGCCCTATAGAAACTTGGCAATCAGGTATCAGAATCGGAAGCTAGGTACGGAATTCCGGAAGGTTACCCAATTTACAGGTCCTTTATAGATAAATATGTGGCAGGGAAATGCCCGCGACTTATATTAATATCTCCAGACAGTCGGTGTATACTACTACTACTACTACTTTGTATGCGGAGATCCGCGGCCCCACATGTAGTTACACTACTCAGGCTGATGATGGCAACTATCTTCAGATTCGAAAATGCGCCAGAAACTTGCAGTTAATTGACGATATCTGCAGGATTTTATAGATACCGCCGCCGCCTGCAGGTACTATAATATATACCGCCATGTATGTACAATAAATGGCGCCATATCCGCTGGCTGCCGCGTGGCATATCGATAGCTGCAAGCAGCCGGGTGGCCAGCCAGGCGATTACAAACGCTGCTGACAAATGCCTTCTCTTGATCATGATCGTCCTTAAAGACTTTGTGCAGATCTGGTCTGATCTCAGCATGACAGCCAAATCCTGGCCCACTTGAGTGAGTACCGTTCCCAGTGGCACTCGTACTTCTGACAATTTGAAAACCTCGATGGCTAGATTATACATGTCTATAGAGGCACGTAGCTGAGGATAGATGGTCTGAAGACATGAGGAACTACTGACGATAATCCGCTTTCAAGCCGGCGCCCCCACCAGCCACAACGCCGCCATGTTTTACGCCACTCCATTACAGTGTCAAACGGTGCATCTTCGATCGATACTTCGATAGGGCTTTTCTTATAGACTGGAGTTGGCGCACAATTGGCTCTCTTCCCGACGGCTGAACGAATGTTCGATGGGTTGCGCTGAGAAGCATCATCATGCATATGCACATTGTGAATCATGATATTTTCGGGTAATAATTTACAGACTGCAGAGTACCATAGTGCGCACTAGTGGCAAGATACCATCATATATATACATGTATTGTCGAAGCGAATACAAACAAGGTAGCGCATTAAAAAACAATAAAGTCGGATAGCCTTCCGACCCTTACAAAAGTACAAACTCTATCCAAGAGTAAGACATCGACCGCAAGACATAGTACAACAACCCACACCGATTCCATCATAATCGTACAAACAAAAGCAAAAGGCAACTCCAGATCCCAACAAAAAGCACTTCACACTGCACTTACGTCATTTACCGTTCGCTCTTGGCTGACATCTCGACTAATATTTCGACTACCTTCAGTGCCGGGGAATGGGGGAAGTTCCATGCTCTCCACTTCGTAACTAACCCGCCTCAATATCACCAGTCTCCCTTCATCCTCCGATGCATGGCCGGCCTCCATTTCCCAATTTGTATCCGTCTGGCCTGGTGTGCTAGAGCTAGTAGTTCGTTTAGTGTCTTCGCCCGCAGTGCTCTGCATTTTCCGCCGACGATTCTCCTGCTTCCTGTACAGCACTGCTTTGAGACTCGGTAGACTCACTGCCGTCACAGCCACGCTCAACTCAATGCACGCTAGCAGCTCGGCAAGTTGGATGTACGAGTAATATACCACCAGGTGATGGCGGTAGGTAATGTGCAGTGCACAACAGGTCGCCGTGGTGACGATGGTCCCTAGTCCAAGAAAAAGGAGGAACATAATGGCATAGCGCTCTCGAGGGAGCACGGTAATGTAGTGAAGAATCATCAGGGGGATGCTGAGGACGAAGACGTCGGATGTGATGTTCATAAAGGCGTAAATGCTGATGGAAGCGGTGGCAGCGAAGGGGGTGCAATAGGAGCGCGAGGTGTCAGCCCTTTGGGGGGTGTTAGAAGTATTCTTAGAATTCACGTGGATGGAAGAGTACGTACCACTGCTTTCCGAAAGTCCTTCCACACCAAAAGCCATGTGAGAGGACCAAGACTAGAAACGTGGCGATGAGATAAAAGACGGTGAAATAAAGCAACCGCTTTGTGCGAAGGTTTAAGTGTCGCTTTAAGTTGAAATCTTCTGCGCTGATCAGCGCTGTTCCTCCAATGTTTTATTTAGGCATTAAAAGCTTACACATTGCGACAAAGCTAGCTTTGCAGAGCCACAAGCCTGTTGGAACTATGTAGGAGTGTAGAATTGTTGCTTCACTCAAAGGCTGGCCAAGTGCCTCCATCGGCGATATCTTCCCCGCGCCATTTGGAACCCGATCCATCCATAACACTCGCTTCCGCGAGCGCCACAGTGTCATTGCGCATGCGACAGCGAAAAACATATACGAACCGATGGCGAAGAGGAGAGAGAAGGCAGACGAAGCGAGGTATCCGGAGCGCAGGTAGCGGGCTGTGTCAAAGTAGATGCGCGCAGAGAGGAGGATGGTTGGGATAACGAAGAAGAGGATCAATATCGTGAGCCATGCGTCTTCGGTCATTATTGCTGTGATCTATTATCCGAGGTTCTGTCTGCGGGGTTTGTGTTGTATGCGATAATGAAACAAAACGAGGTGAACGTGAGTTGTAGATAGATGCGGAGGATGAGGAGATGGGGGAAGGCGTGGTATTATATCTAAGCTGTCAGCCAAGCTTGATCGCAGATGTATGCTTATGCATGTGAGGCGTGTGAGCGCAGAAGGGTTGGGCGTAAATGGTTGTAAGTCGGTGAATTGCCGAATGCCACTGGCTGGAGGGTATTGCAGATCATCACATTTTTATACTAGTATTCAGAATTAAGGCTGGACCTATCATCTTTGGGGTTAGCCAAGATACCATAGGAGCAACTACAGGATTCCAGAGTTCGGTGATCCTGCACATACAGGTGTTTGGATATTGGCGACTAGACTGACGAAACGTTTGTACATGGTTCATGACCTCCGAATTCTAGTAATGATCTTACTACATAGTGCCTAGTGAGGTTTAAGGGAAGGCTACTGTTATTTATTCTATTGAACATATAAAATACTACTGTACCACAAATATGGATCCGACAAAGTTAATCCACGAATAAAGACAGCAATGAGGCGGGGTGCAATTCTGACGACGCTGATGGGCGGGAGAGGCACCGTCGGTTGCCTGACGAGGTATGAAGCCCGAAGCCCGAAAACTATGCGACATGCATGAATTGTATGGATACTTAAGTATGCGCAGCCTCAGAAGTCCACAAAATTCTTCAGGAAATTCTTCAGGAACGATGGGTTCATATGTGCAGATGTGGGGCCGGGTGGGGCGGACAGAGAAAAAAGTAAACATAAAAAGTCGAACTGCGCAACATCGCAAAAGTTCTGCGCCATTCTTCGCCATCGAACATAACTGCAACAAACCATATCTAGCTCGTCTCCTGCTGTCAGTTTTGCCCGCTGTTGAGTATTCAAAATAGGCGCCTACATCAATCAATCAATCCGTCAGAAAATTCAAACGTTCAGTTATTATTATGATGCAACTAACCAGCTCAGGATAAATTCGCCCGACAAACGTTTTAACCGCATGGGACGCTGCTCGATGTAGGCGCCTAGGAGGGTGGCAGTCTTCTTCAGCATCGAGCTGAGTTAGTAAACCATATCGCGGGGAAGAGACTGCTTTGTTGGGTGAACGGCGTGCATGTGTCTAAGCTTTCTTTGACCTCAGTCCAATGGTTGCACCAATAATGGTGCTACATGTAGGTACATATCCGAGCAATACCCATCCCTCCAATCCATGCACGCACACCACTGGTCTTCTCAGATATAAATAGGACACCCATGTGGCGCTGTCCCATTGCGCCGGGATTCGTGGAGAAACGAGAAAGGTGACGCTGAAGAATAAACTAAAATAAATTGATGGCACTGTATGACTGCGAACTTTAATATGCGCCGCCGAGGTACAGCAAAACCAAGCTGCCAAATATGTAGCGATATCTACGTCGGCCGCTAAGGCTGGGACTGCAGGGTTGATATGTGGAGTTGCCAGGCACTTTGGCGATAAGCAGTAATCTCGCCGGCTGGATGTCACAATCGATACCACAGTAGATGAGGAAGCACGCTCGTCCTTGTACCGCCAACAAGCTTCGTATACTGCCGAAGAGACTAAAAGAACTACTAATAGACGAAACAAAGAGTAGAAGTATATACGCGTATGTTTCGACATGATTTGTTATATTTTTGGTGGATGAAACCGCTCACTGCGTCTCTACAGGAAAAAATTCCAGAATCTGGAGTAGAATTCCTGATGACCCAAGCAGGTAGAGCGGGGGAAGCGATCTTGCTTCTCGAAGCATAGGGTGCAAAAATAAGCCCGAACTTCGTAGCCGCTGCATTATGCCCACGTGGATTTATCCGAATGTATTAGGTATTCTGTTAAGTATATTCTGTTAATCACACCTTGAAGCATATAAACAGGATAAGGATGCTCCTGAGCTCCGATCCTTTAATATACCCTTCCTAGTTAGTTCAAAGAGCTCGAGTAGGTACTCTACGTCCTGGACTCACAGTCCTAGCGAGCGGCCCGAAATTTAGACAAATAGATTAATTGAGTATTAGTATTGAGTTAGAATAAAAGTAGCGTAAAAGTGCCTACGTGAGTTCAACACCTTTAAGTCGCTGTCGAGCTCGGATTTCGGCATTTGATGAAGGTGTCTCTGATCATGGCTAAGCCTTTTCTGATACTACTATCATCTTCGAGTGCAGGTGGCGTAGGAATCTCCACAAAAACGAGGGAATATAAAATTGCCTTGAGTTGCTGCAAGCCTAAAAGAGAGAGTAGGCACTAGTTTAGCTAAAGAGATGGAGACTACCAATCTGTAGGTGGAAAAAAAGGAATATACAGCAATCGTATACCACCGTTAATATAGTAATGCCTGCTATTACTTAGCCTGATTCTCCATATCCACGGTGGGTCTTCAATTTCACGTTTACTGGACCACAGGTTTTGAGGGAGCCAGCGCGGCAAGACATTGTTACTGGTAAGGTTTGCAGACTGCCTGACTAAGTATTGGCAAGTAAAGTTCGCGCGATGTTCGGCACCTAATCTCCTATCTTCAAGATCAAGATCTTCAGGCCTTGCTCATCCGGTAGGTCTTTCCAAATTAAGCAGGCTCTAAAACCATAGATCCACCACGATGCCACTTCTCACTACTTAGTATGTATTAAATTTCCCTCCTTGCATCTGTGGGATGGGAGAGTGTGTATCGCAGGGGTACGGAACGCTAGGTTAAGCGAGTGACAGGTATTGAGACCCTAACTTTACTGCTTGTTCGTTCGCCTAGAAACAAAGTTGACAAACTCGCTGGGTAACAGACCGCACGGCAAAGCGCGGAGCCTGTGCGAAAGCCGGGTATTAGAAATGTACTCCTTGCTACGCCTTGTCATAATGCATGTACGATGCATGCGTTTCTCGTTTTCCACGACGTTGCGGTTTACGGGCAGAAGCAAGCGATCAATCAGTTTGGAAAGGTCCGTTTTTGTGTACCTTGAGCCACTGTGTTGGGATAACATGAGTTGGGATAACATGAGTTGAAGGTCCCAAAACGACGGGGTGGAGACCTAATTACCATAAAGATATAGCACAAAAGGTCTGTTTGGGATACTGCTAGAACCCTCCAATAAAATTTATGAACTGGTTCAAAACACCACAAACTATGGCACCAACCTGACCGGCCTAGGATAAGAACGGGGTTAAACCCTGGGACTCTACTGAGGTTTGCAAGAGCTAACTTATAGGCGCACGCTGCAAGCCTAGTCTACTCGCTCGTCTTAATGGAACTGCGGCAATCTCCTATTCCTACGCCTTTTTTTCCATCGTCAATTTAATTCAGTCCCGAGACACAGTTGTTTCACGGTTGTTCAAGCGAGAAGACTTTTAATCATTAAATTGTAGGTGTGGATCCCCAGGGATGAATTCACACGGAGAATGATCAGGTGTCGACAGTATGGTGAGGGCAAGGGACGGGTGATTCATGGTAGTGCTAAGTCTTAAAATCGCTATGAGTCATTAATACGGGCTACATATAGAGGTACCTCATGCCGATCGATCGCCAATGACCTAAGCTCATGGCAAATGGTACCAGTATACAAACAAACGAAGGCTTGCTACTGATTAGGGCTATTGACGCCTCCGAGCCATGACAGAACCAGATACAAATCGGACCTGGAATCAGTTTTTGGACATTTGGTTTCGCAAAGCCGCCCCGCGTATGTATACCCGGTTCAGATGCCGGATTCAACGTTACAGGTACCCCGGATTCGACAGTTAATATTCCTTACTGGGTGTCAAACTGAGTATTTGAGTACCCCTATTTTGTGACGACAAACAGCCTCGACATATTATCTCACCTTCTCTCGAGACTTACTCTTGGCTAATTATCTCTCCCCGCTCCCCCAGTTTGAATTCCTATTGGCCGCTGTTATTTGAATCGAATCTTTGAGTTCGCTATGAAGCTGTTTCTATTTCTTCGTATTCACTCGAATAAGCGGAATCAAATCAGTTTCCTGGCTCATATCCGCTTCATCAATTGTCGCCTTTGTACAGCAGACATAAAATTTTTGTGGGTTCGACTCTGCGGTGGCGTTCGGTACTGAGAAGCTGGACACAGCTTAGAAGTCCACAATGCTGACTGGTGATATCGATACTGCTGGCATTTATGTTCTTAAGAATAGTACGCACCTAGAGTTTTACTTCTCTTTAGCGATAGGTAGGAACCGGTAGTGCTAATGTATGAAGAGTCTAGTTAGACATTCCTAAGGAGCAATAAGCATCGTTAAGATCTCTCTGGTATTCCGCCTCGAATCACTCGGTTTGGAGAACTGCTTTGTGATTTTAAATGCAAATGAGGATTTGGAGTTAATATTTGGAAGCCATATTATGTACTGTGCTGGGCACAGTGGTTCGGACGTCAGCAGTCAGAAGGGGGTGTCCGTCCGGCCAAATATATGTACTTGTCAGCGCCAGGAAGCCTATGTCCGATGAGTTAGATCTGTCAGCACTGGTATCATGATGGTATTTGTTCTATCTAAAACGCCCAAGAGTACTATTTCTTCTTCCAGCTGGTCCATCTTTTATATCCCTCATTCTAGCCGCGCTTTTTCAATAGTCCATAACGGTTGCTACTCTTCCGTGTCCCCACAGCTGTAAAGCTTCGCAGCGGCAACATTACGGTGTCCGATTACCCAAATGCCGTCAGCAGCAACTGTCCGATGAGAAAATACCTATCAGCACCCACTTGCGTCCGAACCACTGTGACCAGTACAGTATTGCGACCCTATTTTCAGGTAGATTGTTTCATCAAAAGGCCGCAATGGCACGTTTTCCAAACTTAGTTGGCGAGCGGCAAGGCTCAGCGCACCAGTAACGAATTTCATGACGGACCAACACTGGATATAATAAGTGATGAACTCTCTGGAAAGGCCAGCTAGGAACTACTAGAGGCAGCGGACTTAGAACTCTTAGAGGTTGTGAGACCTGGGGCTTAGATCTTAAAAACGCACAAAGGAGACACCATTAATCCGTTCGCTCTAAGAGACTTGAGAACTCCAGATACATTCTCCATACAAATTTCGGCATCGTGAATACATTAATGGCGTTGAAAATAAGAATGTATCGCAGGTACATTAAATAGATACATACCCCACTGGTGATAATTTTCTGGTACATTTCCTGGATAATATCTGTGCTGATACATTCCTGATACGTTTCCCCGATACCTGAGGATACATTGTAATATGTATCTAGAAACATCGCGAAATTTTTACTAATAGTATTAAGGTCTGAAAAGCAGCAAGAATCACCAGCAGTGGGACTTTAAGGCGAGGGACGACTACTTTTGCCTTTTACAATTTAAAACAAATGTTTTGGTAAGCTGCCTGTAGCATAATCCGTATGTGTGCGTATAGTCAGCTTAATGTAGGTTAATAGCTTTGTTGTTAATAATAATCACTAGTACTGATAGTGTTAAGGAATCATGCCTCAGTAGGCAAATTTAAAATCATATCCCTCCAATTTTAAGTAAGATATATTATGGATACATTTTAGTGATATAGATCTAGGTTAGATACATTGGGAAATATAGGATGCAACTGAGATACATTTCGGATATATTATTCACACTATGAGATCGAATATGTTTTCGGTCTCTTAGAGTCATAAGAGGCAATGATATTACGAGATGCCCAAACTTAACTAGGTAGCTGCCTATGAACCGTATTATCAAAAACGTGATACGCTGGTTCGATACCGCTTTTCTGCTGGTACTCTTTCCAATATGTGTCATTTAACAGATGAGCCTAGTTAAGATAGAGATGACGATTGATGTCCAGAGACGAGAGACTGATGGTAATGGAGGTCCATGAGATTAGTTTAACTAGATTAGACTACTTTTATGGCCGGATAGATCCTAGCTAGCAGATGCTGCAGAGAGTGGTCGAAGTACGGAGCTAATGAGAGCTCTACTCTCCACTTCATCATACATACCCGCCGCGACCCTTGGTTGTCCTGTCAACTCTCCGCCTCAATTCCTATGGGAAGGGTTATTGAATGTATCCGCAATAAGTTCATTCTAGGAAAGAACGTAGTCGTTTAGTAATTTGTAGAGTAAAGTTTGGTATGCAGGTTATTATACAGCGCGATAGCTGGATCAATTGATGGTTAGTTGCTTCGAATGCGTATATGGACAACCAATCACTTGCCAATTGTCCCCAGTCCAGCCCTCAAGTACTCGTACGCTAATAACAGAACCTTTCACTTCGTAACCAGGTCGACCCAGCTCAAAGTGTGCTCTTGCTCAAGAGACGGTCCATTTCGGCAGAGCAATGCACTTGACAACGCGGCCGGAAGGGTCTAGACCAAGTGCGGCTGAAGAGAGCGTCAACATCTCACATCAGCCGATCACAGTAAACCACTCGGTTAGCATTTGGCTTTGAACAGTCAGAATTTGGACTTACTTCTGGCCCAACATGTGGTGGCGAGATTCAGTGTTTAGTGTATGTATTTGCAGAGCCGCGGCGCTTTTCTTGAAATAAATAAAAGGAAGTTGGTTGATAAGCTGCATGCCCGATGCAAAGGGAAAAGATTTGAGATGCAGGTGCCATATTTTACTTTTCTCGCAAGTACCCTTTGACAGGAAATCTAGCAAATATGTACTTGTCTCTTTCTTCTTGGTGTATGTATCTCAAACTTTTTGATACTCACTTAGTATAATGTAGTAATGTAGGCCCCACCAACCAAATATCTTTTGATGGGTTTTACTGCAATAGATACCTCAAAATCATGCGTCACGGACTAGTCGGTCGATTTTCAGCTGTTTCTCTCCAGTTTCCGTCAAGAACCAGCTACTTGCGGCTATTACAACAAACATCCGTCACAAGTTGCCGCGCCAGGAACTCCGTATGAACCATTACACGGTATAGTATGTTGTTACTTCAAGCTCAGGTATCGAGTATACATGCTATCGCAGTCCGTAACGAACGGCTATACTATGTGCTCTGAACTGTTCTCACCACATAATACAGTTTTAAGTGCCCTGCTGGTGAAAATCATGAAAAGATATTTGGCCGGTGTGCCTACACCGCTTCAACAGTAGGATTTGGATGCCGGTAACCGATCGCAGATAGGGCTGGCCAATCATTCAACAGTCCATGTATTAAGGAATATATCTCACCCCCAAAATACTGACATGCTGGAAGCTGACACTAGTAAGCAGCTACTGTGAAATAAATGCTTTGCTTTCTTGAAGAAGACCAGGCAAATCCGCAATAAATCAATTCGGCCGAGGTTAATTATACTGTCCGTATAACCTCGGAAGCGTCAATCAGACAGCAGATGGAGAGGTCGGCCTCAAATTCGCTGGCTAGAATTTATACCATGAAAGATTGGAGACTGAAGGCTTTTTTGAGAGTGCCCGCACACTCCGGGTGGGCGAAGGGTGACGCGTCGACGGCTGTACAGTCGCGGTAAGAAAGTGAGTTGCGGCGTCACCGCCGATCCGGCGATATTGATGGGGATCGGCGGTGACATCGCAACTCACTTTCTTATCGCGACTGTTCTTTGCTTGGGGGTTGCTTTCGAGAGTGCGGCTTACCAAGGTGCTCATATGTATGATAAAAGGAATAAAGTTAAATGTTAAGTGCTGTATATTTAGTTGAAAGGCGAAGTCCCCTAGACATCGGCGTTTAGCTTCAGTCGAAGGCACAGCTCAAAATAGTCCCACAGTTGAATTTGAATGAGTGGCAGAGCAGAGAAGCTGCATGCATTATTCACCGATTGTAGCTAGGTACATCCATGTAGTACTGAATTCCGGGCCAGATTTTACTGCGGCTAACCACTGGAAACTCCATATTGACACCCACTCTTTCTTTCTTTCATTAACGACTAGTAAGCACAAGTGGGGAGAATGGGCGGAGCATTCGAATCCCATTCATTCCCAACGCCAATGAATGAGGTGGTTGTTAGCAGGTATGTACCCAACCTGTCAGCAATTTTCATGTTGTGTAACCAGCCGTTTCTGGTAAAAGCCACAAAGTTCCCCGCAAGCCAGCGCATGGTGTTGCCTCAAATAGGTTTTATTTATCTGAAAGTGCCGCTAGAAAGCTGGCGGAGCAGATAGTGCTTGTTACAATGAGCTGAAGTGTGGGGATATCAAATTATATATTTTGCGACGAAATCCAACCCGACCGCGAGCCCTTCGTTTGCAATTCAACAGCACAATACCTTATTCAAACCCCGCTCTCGGCTCTACATCTTGAGCGCCAATTGAAAACCCCCAGCACCTTGAACATCAAAATTTTACACCAATGCCTTCCATCATTCAGCGATCGCGTAATTCTGATTCCACTTCGTCTGGGTATGCAATTATTCTCGCCTTTTCATGAGCCGTCGTTCTAAACTGGCCTCAATTCAGAAATGGTTCCGTAGCACCACTGTCACCGAGCGCCGTAGCTGGCATAGTTATCGGCATCCTACTATTCCTCTCCGTCGCCTGCATTATTGTATTCTTCGTGGTACGAAATAAACGGATGGCGCAAAAGGAGGAAGACGATGAGAATCAGAAGAAGCTTGTGGAGGAATTTGTGGCGGTCTCCCGGAATGCCTCAAGGGCCGCCAGTGTTGCCGGCTCCAGACCTGTTAGCAGGGCCGGGTCTTTAGACGAAGAGAGGGAAGTTGAGATGCAAGAGCAGAAGCGGAGGTCGACGTACTTGGAGGTGGCTGATAGGTCGTTGGCGCCTCCACGACCTAGGAGTCGGCTATCGTCAACTGTGTCGGATGGGTCGGATGGGTCGGATTCGTCGGATGAACATGAGTCGAGTTCCGCCACTCCACATCGAATCGTTTGATCACAGCGATGAAATTTCTAGGGGAAGGATGGATCATAATTCTAACGAATGCCGGTATACAATGGTGTCTAGGTTATTAGACTTTGAGTATTCCGTCTCTTGTTGTGCTGTTTCCTAGGACGGGCATTGAAATGGAGTTTGGCCGCTGCATAGATGTTTGACTTTTGGGCGTTAGGTTTCTGTATGTATACGTACCTTTGTTCTGCGTAAAAAATTTCAATGATTTGGAACTTCAACAATTATTATAACCGAAAATATAACCACCATTAATTGTTCTGGATCTCTTATCAGTGTGCCGATTGGAGCAACAAAAACCAATCAAAGCCAATACCATATCACCACCATACAATTTCTTCCATTCCGTGTTTTTTTGAGTGTACTGTACCGAGCTCGATGCTTCGGACGTCACGCATCACAAATGCCCCGTCCGAAGAGATTTTATTCGAGTTTCCGCCCACTCTTGGGTATTCGGTATTGAAAATATCCGTCACAACCAAAATCTCGTCCGAATCATCGCGCTCGCTACAGTATCCGGGGTTTTTTTTGCCGCAGGACGCCTGATTTGTTGCTCTTATTTGTCTTCTCTCAGCCGTACCCGGTCCTAAGTAACTCTGAAGCTTCAGAATGAATAAATGGTTGCCATTGGGTTGCATATGCTACCTGCGTCGCTACGAATTAACCGGATACACCCGGTATTTCTCCTCTTTCTTCGACCTTTGGGCCTTCCATTTATCTTAACGTGTATGAAATGTTGCTGATTAGGGAATCTCCCCGTGCGGAGATAGATTTGATGGATAAGGGACGTCACAATTTATCACTTGCGATATTACTAACAAGCTCGAGCGCATCATAGTAATTGTCCTTTGTGAACTCACATTCATAATATATACATCCTCAGGCGGTTTATATTGCCCAATCAATTGCTCAATTAATTGAACCCCAACTTCTGCACAGCGGCCGCTAGCTAGCACAATACCTTTGTTTTAGCATCCATGTTGTCGAAGTGTCCAATGGCTAATACCTCTCAGTATATGTAGGTATACCTGCTGAGGAATGTGATAGTTTATTCGTATTCCCCGCTCTCAGCCACTTGCTGCCAAAGTTTCTCGTTACTTCCATTCGCTTCCAGTTAGTGCGATTGGACAGTGGTTTGAACCGGCGGCATGACTCATGACTCGACACGAAGCGGCTCCAGCTCGCATGAAGCTCCCCGCATCTCTACCACATTAACACACAAATTCCGCCCCCGCAGCTAGGCAACCCCCGCTACGTCCACACCATTTACCTTCAACTACTTTCAACGTTTCAACAAAGGTAGGACACGAGAAATATGGGGAGCTTTCGTGGTTTGGGAAAGGGCTTCGCCATGGCCGCAGCGGTTTGTATCGCCCCAGCGTATTTCGCTTCCTTCATCACATCTCCACCAACCTCTCGACCAACCTCTCGCTACTCTCGTCTTTCTCATTGCGTACGCCAGGACTTGGGAAGCTTTGCAGGACCGGTGATCTTGCTGTCACTCCTTTTACTCGGCGCTTTCGTTTTTCTCTGTATCCACGGAGCCCAAAGAATGTTTAAAGTCGTTAGCCGGATCACCGGCCCGAGCTTGCGACCAAAAACGAAGAGGAACTCAGATTTTAATTTTTGGGACCAATGGAGCAGATATAGTAAGGAACCTGCAAAGCGCGAGAAAACTTTAGATTAGTGAGTTGAATGGCAGCCCTTGCCGCACCCACGCAGATAAAAAGAGTTAACGAGAATTTAGTTTTGCTCCTCAGCCTACACATCCGAGAAGAACGGACAGACGAAAGGTTTGGGGTGGAACTATCCCAACGAGTTTTGGGGGAATGATGACTAGGGAGCAGGTACGTTTTCACCATAAGAGCTCTTTTCAGCAATACCGTCGTTCATGAACTGCTGGACTTCTGAGGTGTTTGCAAAGGCTGCAGCTGCGGCTGATAGTCACTCCTGACACCTCATTCGTACACGAGACAGCCCGCTGATTGGATGGTAATGTATAGGATTTGTATCACCTTCAGAGCGGGGTTAAAAGGAGTGTGGGGTCGGCAACATCTCACTCTTTCACAACGACCTTTCCACAAATGGCGAGTTCTAAGTAAGTTCAAACCCGATGTTTAAACCATGGTAATGATACGATACTAACTACTTTCAGAAGTGGTATTACTGAATGTTCCGTGTGTCTTGACTTCAAGATGCCGGACGCCTTTCCTGACAAAATCACGGACACTTGCAAACATCGTACACAAACCTGCACACCGTGCCTCGGCGTCATGATCACCAGCGCGCTCGGCGGCAAGGAGTGGTTGGAACCCGAATGTCCTGAGTGCAAGGCAAAGCTCAGTATCTATGACGTTCAGAAGTTCGGCATCCCCACACAGGCTGAGACATTCGACAAACGCCAAACGATGAAATATCTCCAAAGCTTAGTCGAGTACCGCAGCTGCCTTGGACCGGGATGCCCAAGTGGACAGCTCCATGAAGGCGGAGAAGATAGTCCCATTGTTTCATGCTGGTCGTGCGGCTTCAAACAGTGCTTTACCCACCGCATGCCGTGGGATAAACATTCGGGGAAGACATGCGAGGAAGTTGAAGCGGATATTCAGAAGAGAATCGAAGTGGAAGGTATCACGAAGTCGGAGGAGTTGATTCGAAGGACGTCGAAGATCTGTCCCAGCTGCAAGTTCGATATCGAAAAGACGGGAGGTTGTGAGCATATGATATGTCAAAAATGTCGATACCAGTTTTGTTTTGTGTGCCTAGCGTCGTGGACAGAAATCAAGGAGAACGATAACAGTCGTCATGAAAAGACTTGTACTTTCTGGGCGCCGCCTGGGCGAGCGTGAGTTGCAAGGGGATATTTGGAGATGTTTGTATTTACGAGACTGGACAACTTCAACGGGCTTTGGTGTTTGTTTATTATTTTTACAGCTTGACTGACAACTTATCGTTTTGAGCGACTCGAAACCAAGGTACACATTTGTCGAGTGACACATTGTGAATAACGCCAAGCAACAACACGGATTACCTAAAGTGGATCGATTGGTATACTTTCCCATTTAACTCACTAGAGAGCACTTATGAATGGAAGTTGCCATTGGTTAAAATTAGCGAAGTTTTAGCCCTGCCATGCAGGCATTTTTGTGCATCGGGCGCTCCGATTCGTACGACCAGCGCCTTCACACGCCTTCACTAATTATATTCTACTGTACTCTACTTTTCAGGTTCGGAAATTTAGGCTTTGTGTAGCATTGCACAATCGCCCCCACGAGATTGTGTATCACCTTTTGATGGGAGTACTAGCAGTTTAGTTCTTTGCTCCTGTGGAATCAGGTATCGCATACAACCTCCTTGGCGCTGGATATAAACCCACTGTTTTGCATCGTCTTGTGCAGTTCTGTATCTAGAAGTGCTCTAACTAGTGTCTTAGATGCGCATATCACCATCACAGCAAGCTTCCAACAACTCCATCCTGCTTTGCACGATGCAGTAGTGCTAAAGTCCTAGGGATTTCACTACCAAATAGATGACTGAAAGAGTACATAAGAATACTCCAACTACGTATGTCCTTCTACTTGTCCGCTACCCGACGGCATTCACCTCCTCCATACACATTATATTGAAGCTCTTGACCACCGTCGCCTTCATCTTTGCTGCCCTCAGCGCCCCATCCTGCGTTACCTTCTCCTGACAAACGCCATAGTCGCAAGGTCTGCCTTTCTGAAACTGACGCCAAAATGATAGCCAAGCTCTGGAAATCTGCCTTCGCTGGTAATGTCAATGATGTCCCCAAGGTAGCGACCAGATATCGAAGGTACCCAGCTCTGACGGGCCATTTTTCCACTGGAACGAGGACTGACTTACCCAGTATATGACAAAAGCATTAACTTCCTTTTCAGCACGACTATGGATCAGTCGTACATCAAAGTGCTCGACAAACGACGGATCTACAACCTCCACCCCTGGCTTAAGCAGGTAGTCCTAAGCCCGAAACCATACTACGTAAAGATACTCCAATTATGCTCGTCGATCTCGTTCAGATGGTCATTTAGGGTATAGAGAACGGTCTAACATCAGAAATGTTCAGATCGCCATATGAACTCACCCGTACATACCTGTAATTCAGAGATCCGAGGATTGAAATGTGCAGCCGCCTTAGCACCATTTTAGGTTAGTGCAACAGGGGTATCGCTTCATGTGGCTAGCCTCACACATCTTTCCTCTTTTTATTTCAGAACGTTAATGAGGCTTCCAAGAGTGTTGGAATAATATCGGCTCTGCCTTGGTAGAAAGAGAGTGGGGATTTGTTCGAGGTGGATGGACAGAACAGAACAGTATCGCCAGATCCAGCTACTGCAACCAACAATCGCCTCTCTGAGGACACCTGGTGACAGTTAAGTAGGTAGCACTTTATATTCACGCTTTCAATGATACTTAGTGATCGGGTTGTGCATTGCGATGACGCGTTGGGACCTCGAACTCACGCAACAGTATCAAGGTCAAATGAGCATAAGTAGTAGCGGAAGAAGCATTCAAATGTCAATTCTCCCCGCCAAAAAACCCCCCAAATAACAAGTCCAGTAATCAAACACCAAAAATCAAATCAAAAGTCCATTCGAGTCCTCAACCCCAACTGAGAAAAATAAAAAGTCCATCATCATCACCATCATAGTCATGAGTTGGGCTCCTAAACCCCCGACTCCGAAAAAAAAAAAAAAAACAATCAAAAAAACCATCGCCTAGCACGGTCGTCGCATCAAATCGCGTGCCCACTTCTTCCTCACCATCTGGCTCTTCTTGTTCCTAGAAAGCCAAGCCTGCACCACCCAGCGTCGGGTAATATCTATAACGCCACGATCCACCTGCACCTTCTTTTCCGTTGCAAGCTTAATGATCCCCATCAGCATACCCTCGACATCCTCGTCCCTCGCCGCATCGAACTCCAACACCTGATCCTCATCCGGAAACGGGACCTGGTACTTCCTAATCCTCAACGAAATAACCAGGTATGCATAGTAAGCCTTGACCTTTTCCTCGTCTGCCATCTCTCCGAGTGCAGTGAGGACAATGTTTTTGTGTGTCCGCATCACAGTGTTGAAGTTGAGTTTGTATCCGGAGTTCTGGAGGTGGAACAAGGAAGTTGCGAGCGCGTGGGCGGAGCCAAGGTGGTTGGATAGGACGGCGGCGGTGAGGATTGGCCTGCGGGACTCAATGAGGTGGTGCAGGGTGTGGCAGGTTGCGGAGAGGGAGTTGAGCGTTCGAATATCGGAGGAGTGGAAAAAGATGGTGTAAATTATGTCGAAGGGGAGCTTTTGCTCGGACTGAGGCTTGACGAGAGACATGGTGGGTGTAAGATGGGATCGAAGCTGTGGGGAGTTAGTGAGAGGAATGTTGGGAGGGCTTGGGGACTTACCGTGGGAACTTTAAAATTTGGTGGGAGATTGGAATAGAGTTTCGAAACTAGTGTGAAAATCCCAGGCCCTGAAACTAAAGAGTTCGGAAACTGTAGTGAAGAAACCTAGAAAAAGGGATCTTGAACCTGGAACCTGGAAAAGAAACCGGGTACTATTGGTATGTTGGCAATTATGAGAAAATATAATTGCAACCAGGGAAGAGCATACCTTCCGATCATGAAATCTAGTCAAAAGATCGGAACAGAAGAGACCATACGAAAAGTCGGAACCTTGGACGAAAATCGGAATCGAAGAAACCTGAGAACGGTAGAAAAGAAGAGGCAGATCGAAATCGAAAACGATAAAGAAATCCGAGACAGTAGGAATCTTTCAAGAATCGGAATCAAATGGCAGTAGAGCACAAGAAATGTCGTTCGAGAAAGCGAAGTCCAGATTTGTTAGGAGGGAAGGGGAAAAAGAAGGGCGGAGACGTCTTTTAAAGATCCAGGAAGCAATTCTAAGTTTCCACGGGTGGGGCAGCCGTATCCGTGGCTGATCCAATTCGCAACTGCTGCGGATGGTTTAGAAGGAAGGTTTGCCTGGGGGAGGATGGAGTCATACATTCCAAGTTTCGCGCGGGGGTTTCCGAGCGGTGTGCGGAGGAGGCCCGGCGACACTTGGCGCACTGGCCGCACGCTGTCGAGAGCCAGAGAGCTGGCTGCGGTGGGCCAGGGGTGGGCGCGGACGGATTCGGAACGGGACTCGACTCGACTCGAGCAGGTTCACCGCCGCCGACGGCTGCGCTGGTTCGGCGGGAACGCACAGCTGCACTGCTGTCGAGCGCGGCTGCGGGGGCTCTGCAGAGACGGTTCAATTGGCGGGCGTATGCGTGGTCTCCGAGTGCGGGGGGTACTCGAGCACGCCGGTGGTTGGTGCCAGCAGGTTGGCGGATGCGGGAGGGACGCCACGGCTGGCGATCATCGCTAACCAGCGTGCAAGCGAACCGTCAGCATGGCTTGGCGTCAGACGGCGAGGAGAGACGGCGAGTTCGATTGCATGCTGGAATGGATTGCATGCTGGAATGGATTGCATGCTGGAATGGATTGCATGCTGGAATGGATTGAACGGAATTCTTCCACGCTGTCGGTGCGCTCGACAGAAAAGCGGACCCTGCTGCTGGGTGCACCATGCATGCATGTAATCAAGAGGCTGCAGTGCGCTAGTAACGGCCCGCGACGAGCATCCCCGGATTTCCTGCGCTCCCACGCGCACCTTAATTCTCCCGCCCAACATTTTCTAAGCGTGTGCGATTGACCCCTGAGCATACTCTCACACACTGCAATCTTGAGACTCAGACGGAACCATGAGATGTGAGCAAGGAATTTATTTGATCTCAATGTTTGTACATCTACCTCGCACTGGTGTCGTATACATTAGAGCAACAACCAACCCTCAATTAGAACACCTTTCCTTTGCTTCCTTTTGCTCAGCTGGCCTCTCTTCATTGGCTGCTTCTCCCGCAACTGGCTCCTCCACTTTAACTGGCTCTCCCGTAGCTGGCTCACCCATCGTCCACCCCTCCCCATAAAACACCCTCCCCAGCTGCTCACAAACCCGTCTATAAACCCCCCTCGCTTTCTCATCCTCCCACACCGGATTCGGCGCTTTATCCCATCCGTGCGCCACACCCTCCACCGTCTCGCTCCACACCCCCACCCCAAGCCCCCGCAGTCTATCCCTCCACCTCTCTCCCTCCGCCCTCAACTCATCCCACTCACACAAAACCAAACACACACCCCCCTCTGGCAGCGCAGCACACACCTCCGCATCCCCCGCCATCGCTGGACTCAAAAACGGATTCTCCAGCGCAATCTCCTTTGGCGGGTACAGGTAGCTCGCATCGAACAGCTCGGTAAACACCCGTGGCAGCTCCGTGTCGGGACGTACATTTGTCTTCCTCCTCGCCTCCCGCGTGGCCGTGAAGTCGGTGGAGGGGTAGAACGCGGCGAGCGCGGAAACCCGTGGGATCGAACGCTGGAGTGACAACAGGCGTAGGGGGACGGAGAAACACATGTTTCCCCCCGCCGAGAACCCGGAGATCCCGATGCGGGATGCATCGAGGTTGTACGAAGCGGCGTGGGTGTGTAGCCATAACAGGGCGTCGGTGCCGTCCTCAACTGCAGTGGGGAAGGGGTACTCCGGCGCGAGACGGTAGTCGACCGAGATCACGACGGCATTGAGGTGTGTTGTTACCGCGGCGCACCAGCGCGCGTCATCGAGGGAGGTGCCGAGCGTGAAGCCGCCGCCGTGGAAGTTTATTAGCACTGGGGAGGGCGAGGAGGAGGGAGAACGGGAGTAGGAGGCGGGAGTGAAGAAGGAGAGGGGAATGGGACCGGGGTACTTTGAGAGCGTGGAGGGGATGCACAGCGTGAAGCTTGCTGATGGAGGAATGGGGGAGGCGCATCTGTGCAGGTACATTCCTGCGGCCATGGCGGAGCGCCAGAAGTTTGCTTCGAGACTCAGGGCCCAACGTGGTCGGGGCATGGTGTGGTGAATTGAGGCGATAGTGTTGTTTGGGTTGTGTGTTGACAGGCGAGGACGGGTGGGACCTGCGCTGATCCGATGACGTCACTGCGACAGGGGAGCTATTTGCCTTTGAATTATGAAATAATGAGAGACCCAGCGAGTAGAATGGATTGGGCGTGCGGAGGGTCGTGTTGCTGAGTCCTGGGTACTTATGTTAGCCAGGCCCGAGATGCGCAATGTTTGGTTACATCCGTTACACCCGAAAAGGCAACGAACGCCGTTACGAGAACCAGCATCTGGCGGCGAAACAGCGAGACGGCGATTATATATACAAACTTCATGTCGGTATTGATACCAGTCTTCAATATTTCTGGAAAAGACTAACAACCCACCAAGATAACAACACTAAATGGGTAGAATCTATTGCGTAATAGCATACCTCCATGAATAATTAATATCTTAATATAAAGTACCACAAAAATATAACACTTACAATCACTAAATCTTATAATTAGTAAAGCACTAGATAATAATTTGCTATATAAAGGGTTCAAAATAGTAGTCATTGATTTATAGTATTACAGAGGTCTGGTTTTGAATTTTTAATAGATATCTAAATAGTATAACAAAAATTATAATCAAGCATTATATCAGGCTGGCTATGAATTTTTAAGCAGACTATTATATCCTATATCTACAAGAATAAGAGCTATACACTAATATAAATTAGCATATTCAACTGGACATATTACCTACTTTAAACAAATAGAAACAATTGATATACATTATTCATTTTTAAATTACTTGGAATTAATGACAATTTTTCAGTGGAAATCTAGCTGTAGATATTGAAACCAATGGGTTATATCTTCCCATTGGTCAACAGATAAACTAATATGTAAAGTAGATAATATTTAGATACACAGACTAAACAGTAGCCCAATTCAAAGATTTAACTTTTGAATAAATCTTTTAGCCAATTAGAAAACTTGGTGTATTAGTTATACTGCTAGCAATATAGTTACCTATTATAGTATATTAAAATACCAATTCCTTGTACTAGTTTACTGCTATATACTTTCAGTTAAGCATAACTATATTCTTTTATTTACCCCTGGTATATAAAGTTTTTTTATTCTTTTGAATATACTTTGATTTCCAAATATTCCATTAATTCTCATACACTTAGTCTGTCAACAGTCCCAGCTCACTTGATATATTAAAATGATTGTACTAATATAATTTCTATTTGAATAGAAAGATATAATGAAAATGATGTATAATAGAGATTTAAATAATAGAATTAATATAATATGTTATTGCAACTGTTTAATATTGTACATATTATATTGATAGGTACTCTGCATTATTATACAGATATAACCTATTACTAAGTTCAAAAATCGACATTCCAGTCAATTTCATTGCCAGTTGAAAGCTCACAGTGGTCTCTCCATAGTCAACTTCCACCTTTTTCTCAATGGGAGAACTAGGGAATAAACCACTGATCCCAAGGGCCTGGTTTTGGTATGATGCAGGCAGTTCCTCTTCCTCTCCAGTTGACTCTGGCACTTGCTCTACTTCCATCCGACAAGGGAACAGGCTTCACTTTCTGGACAACACATTTGTACAGAGCATACACTTAGGATGATTTAGTGCTTTCTTCCAAGTTGCACTTGGCCGAGTCAAGATTTGAGGAAAACAGTTGTATTTGACTAAGCTCCGGAGCAATGCTATGTTTACAAACCCATGCAAATGTCGTGGATTCTCTCCCAGGTACCCTTCTTTCCGCCATCAGAGCCTTCCCACCCATCGACTACTCTTCTGCTACCATTCTCCTACCCAAATCTCCAACTACCAGTCCTTCCTCCACTTCCCACTCATTTTCCCATTTCATGCCTCTGCCCATTAGCTTTCTCACCGCCTTTGATAGCCCCCCTTCTCTGACTGACTGTTTCCTGTCTTCCTTAAATGTTTCCTGCTCTTTCCCATTGTGTAATTCTTCCACTTTCCCTCCAAGAGCCCTCTTCTGATCAACCAACTCCTCCGCTTTTCCTTTGCTACTATTCGAGCCCTTCTCATTCCAGTCCTTCTTACCAGAAAACTGTAACCTGTTTCCTTTATAGAGCTGGGCCCTATCCTTCCTAGTCGCTGTTACTTTAACTAGGAGTATAAGTTTCCCAAGCTACTGGTGAATCTATCTGTGTTGCCCCCTGGAAAGGTTGCAATAAATGTCACCTGCTCTGACCCATCAATGGCAGAGATGGTGAACTCACAACTGCTAACATCCAGGTTACTCTTACACTGTTGCATACATATTTCCTAGGGGCAGCCCAAGATAACCTGCGCAGATCCAGATTTTGTAAAGATGATATGCAGGGAAGAACGACACCATGGACATTGACTGGAACAGATTGTGACGCTTTTATCCAATCAGACTGAGTGTCATCAGCAGTAAACATCTTGCAGTCAGTACATTTCCACCCAATGTTCAGTTCTCTGGCGACTTCTTCACTCATCACACAGACAACAGATCCACTCTAGATGAATGTCAGATGTTGGTCCACATGTATTTTCCTGAGAATGGTTGGGAAGGCCCCAGCATACCGGAATTTGGCCTATCAGACTTCATGTTTCAGGCCGGAAATGGTTTAAATAAGAGAGATTACATTTTGTTTGGTGTTGCTGGAGTCCTGGCAGCCATGTGTTTCTCTTTCGGAACTGAGATTGTTTTAGTGTTTGGTAGCAGTTAGAAGGTCAATTTGCCAGTTTCTCTCTCCTGTCAGGCAAAGATAGTTTAAATGAGTTGGATACTTCTGAGGACAGCATAGTTTCCAGTATCTGGGGCTGGTGCTTTCATTTGTGGCACATTTGGAGCCTTTGGAGTCTCTGGAGTCACGATTGCAGTGGAGTCTACTTTGGCCAGTTGCATGTGGAATGCCACCACTTTCCTGATAGTTCGCTTTTCCTGGTTACTAGCACTCTGTCAGGGCTCGGGTTATGAATGATGCTGTGAGACGTGAAAGTATCTCTGAGGATAGTGGGAAGGAGTTGAGTTAAAAAATGGCGGAGACATTGGGAGATGTGGGAATGGCATTGGAATGTTGGATGTGTTACTGCTCGGGTTACGAGTGATGAGTTGGGATGATACTTAGGTACTTAGTGATAGAATCAGGTGTATGGAAAGGAATGGGTGTTACAGAAAGGCAGAGACCTTGATAGATGCGGAGATGGCGTGAGAATGTTGTTAGATGGTGGTGTTATAATTTGTTACAAATAAGGAAGTTGGTTGGGGTGTTGCCATGTTGGATGATGTGGTGTGGTTGTGTTGATAAAATATTAGGTTGGTGGTGTTTAAGATCATGGTTGGATATTTGGATGGTACATTAGGGCATGAAGGATGACTCGATGGTGGCCGACCAATTTTATATAAAGAGAGGTTGTCTGGGGTTGGAGGATTTCGTTTTCTTCTCTCTTTCCTCGTTCTCTTGTATAGCAAAGCAAGCATGACTTTGAATTAGCTCTGACTCTTGTCTTGTCTTGATTCTTTCGATACGAATTTTGTAACATCTTGTCCTGATCCTGATATCACATGATTGTTACCAATATCACCTATGCCAGACCCCGCCTGTTACATTAGAACGAGTCCTTTACACAATACCTGATATTGAATGTACTGTTAACACAGTTGGACCCCTTGTTTTGACCTTGCTTGGTATTACTGCAAAATTACCAAGAGCTATATCTCGATCTGTTATTTGTGTAACAGTGACCCTGCGAACAAAAATGCGCGTGCACCCTTCCAATGGTTTTAGGCATTGTCACGCACCTTGTTCTGTTACTTGTTAGGTCAATGTAGGACCTGAACATAAGTGGATTCATATTTGCGATGATTGCGTCGCCAAGTTACCAGGACTTATCGGATTTGATATCGATCAGTATCCACATCGATCTCCATACTCCGATGACTGAGTAAGACAGTAACTGCATATCTCGAATAAATTGGTTTCATCTCAGCGGATTATTTTGTACTCATTGCGAACCCAAACCTTATAACGCCTTTGACAGTATTGACACTATAGTTAGAGATAGTTTGCAGGGAGAACCTCTGGAAGCATATTTTTGGGAGCAGTCAGACGTCCCCTCTCAGTGGAATTTGTATTGAACAGATGCCGCTGCATACGGAGGATGCTTGGAACTTGATGACTCAGTATTTGGAGCTAGTTGGACTAAGTATTGGGGGGCCCACACTTGCTACAATTGTGATCTGGAACAGACCTGCATGTGTGAAGAACATAACTGCTTAGGAACACATTCGCCGGAGGGACATGCCCCAGCAGCAGCAGAAACAGCGAAGTTGGCGCCTGTCCCACCAAGCGTTATCGAACTCCCGACCCCAACTCCTTCCAAAATTGATGTTTACACGTGAGACTGGTAGATATGCTGGATTGGTTGCGATGTTAGGATCAGAACAATACGACCAAGTGTCGCTGGTGTCCATGAACGACCAGGCCATCATACATCAGCAAAATGTAATTATGTCACTGGGAGTCACTGGGAGTCACTGGGAGTGTCTGAGAGTCATCGGACCAGAATCCCAGGGTGGTTAAATCCCGGAGTTGACTGGACCGACACACTGGCCTTCAGGTGCACCTGGGAGCACCTGGGAGCGCCAACGACAAGCCTGAGAGCACCTGGGATCGCCAAGGACAATCCTGGGAGCGCCAGCGACAAGCCTGGGAGCACCTCGAATCACTGTAGAGCAGTCCGGCAGGAACAACATCTTCTTTGTGAACACTGCTGGTGCGCCTGGAAATCATAGCTACTACTTATCTTTCAATGATTTTTAAAACTCAAGTTTTCAGTTTGTATTTGCATCTATCTATCTATGAATCTATATAGCTACCCATCTACACACGGTATATGTGGACTGGCTGCAGGGGCGGGTTGAGAGCAATTTGAGGTGCGCCTGAAGATGACGATCGAGTGAACTCAGAGATACACTTGGAGGCGGTTATTGTGTGAAATAAAGATGAACTTGGAGGCGGTGATCGAGTGAGTTTGGAGATGCACTGGGAGGCGGTGATCAGGTGAACTCAGAGATGCACTTGGAGGCCGCAATCGAACGAGTATGGCAATGCACTTGGAGGCCAAGATCTAGTTGAACTGAGAGATGCACTTAGTGGCCATGATCGAGCGGGTTTGGGGAAACATTTGGAGGCCGGGATCGAGTAAGTCACAGATGCGCTTGGAGGCCGAGATCGAGTGGAACTCAGAGATGCACTTGGAGGCCAAGAGCAAGTTGAACTCAGAGATGCACTAGGAGGACGTGATCGAGCGAGTTTGGAGATGCATTTGGAGGCCAAGAGGAAGTTGAACTCAGATATGCTCTTGGAGGCCGTGATCGAGTGACTTTGGAGATGCATTTGGCAGCCAAGATCATGTAACTCAGAGTTGCAGTTGGCAGCCGTGATAGAGCGGGTTTGGAGATCCACTTGGAGGCCATGATCGAACAAGTTTGGAGATGCATTCCGAGGCCGTGATCGAGTACCTCTGAGATGCCCTTGGAGGCCTGATTGAGCGAGTTTGGAGATGCACTTGGAGGCCGAGATCCTGTAACTCAGAGATGCACTTGGAGGCCGTGATTGAGTGAGTTTGGAGATGCATTTGGAGGTCACGATGGTGGAACTCAGGGATGCACTTGGAGGCCATGATCGAGCGAGTTTGGAGATGCACTTGGATGCCCTGATCGAGCAAGATTGGAGGTGTACTTGGAGGCGGTTGATAGGTGGCGCGCTGGATGCTGAGACTCTATCCATCAATTAGTTAACTTGCAACTGTGGGAATCTGATGAGGTGACTTTACCTTTGAGCTAGCATGGAGAGCTGGCTGGTGGCGGTTGATCTTGTAGGGAGGCACGCTGGAAGCTGAAGTGATATTCAAGGGTCAACTCGTACTCGTGAGGATGAAGGGAAGACAGACAATCTGGGGTGGATGCTGTACTCAGTGTATGCTGTACTTGGTGTATGCTGTACTTGGTGTATGCTGTACTAGGAGTATGATGAACTCGGTGTATGCTGTGCTCGGTGAATGCTGTACTCGGTGTATGCTGTACTGGGTGTATGCTGTACTGGGTGTATGCTGTACTTGGTGTATGCTGTACTCGGTGTATGCTGTACTTGGTGTATGCTGTGCTCGGTGTATGCTGTACTTGGTGTATGCTGTACTTGGTGTATGCTGTACTCAGTGTATGCTGTACTTGGTGTATGATGTACTTGGTGTATGCTGTACTTGGCAATGATTCCACCAGTCCGGACAGTCCCAGTCTGGGGTAGGGCTCAGTCCAGTCCAGTCCAAATGAAAGGTTAGACTGGACTGGACGGGCTCGGTCTGGACCAGTCCACACACACTTACAAATTTGATATTGTTTCATAGTCAAGTATCACTGAAAACATGCCTCATCCTCACATTTGATAACTACTCACCTCTGAATACCCACTCCGGGCGAAATTATGACAGATCTGTCTGTATATTTGGTACCATCAAGATATATTTCTCCCATTAAAAGACCAATACAGTGAGAAATATACCCTCACCCTGGACACAGCGCTGGACTGGTCCACGCCAGTCCAGTCCAGTCCAGTCCTGGTCCAACCAAACTGTGCACTGGTCCGATCCCAGTCCAAAAACATTTTGGACTGGACTGGACTAAACCCGGACTAGTGCAGTCTGGACCGGTCCACCCCCGGACTGGTGGAATCATTGGTACTTGGTGTATGCTGTACTCAGTGTTAACTCATGATCATGGCATGGAGAGATAGAGAGGGATTACTTAACTTCGTGTTCTGCGATGATGGTAGAGAAAGAGAGATGGGGGATGAAGATGGGAACAATATGGACGATACAAGTTGATATGAGTAGTCAAGGGTACGACTTGCCTGATTGGATTTAGTAGACCGTGTATCGGTGTTTTTACCGGCCGGATCGGGCATAGTACCTACCGTATCAAGAACGGTGAATTGACAAGCACACTAAATTCTCTTAATTTCCAATTTCTCATGATGATTTCCCCCATCTCATCTCATCTCCCTGTTGGTCTACCATCACCCAAGAACACGAAGTGGAGTGATCCCTACCTATCTCTGGATGCAATGATCATGAGTTAACACTGAGTACAGCATACACCGAGTACAGCATACAACGAGTACAGCATACACCGAGCACAGCATACACCAAGTACTGCACACACCGAGTACTGCATCATCCGATAATCCACTGTCACCCGCTCCCAGCCAGTCTCATCTCTCAGCGGACCTTATCGTACTCAACGCTGTACATTCCCACGATTACGAGATAACCAATGAATGGAGTTCATGCTGCCGTCGCACCTCCCTCCCGATCTACCGTCTCCAGATCCATCATCTCCAAGTACTCCTCCAATCTCGATCGATCATGGCTTCCAAGTGCATCTCCCAACTGGGTACATCACGACCTCCAAGTGCATCTCTGCATTACCCGATCTCGGCCTCCAAGTGCATCTCCAAACTCGCTCGATCAGGTCTCCAAGTGCATCTCTGAGTTACTTGATCATGGCCTCCAAATGCATCTCCAAACCCGCACAATCATGGCCTCCAAGTGCATCTCTGTGTTCAACCTGATCTCGGCCTCCAAGTGCATCTCTAAACTCGCTCTATCATGGCCTCCAGGTCCATCTCTGAGTTACACGATCTTGGCCTCCAAATGCATCTCCAAAGTCGCTCAATCACGGCCTCCAAGTGCATATCTGAGTTCAACTTGATCTCGGCTTCCAAATGCATCTCCAAACTCGCTCGATCACAGCTTCAAAGTGCATCTCTGAGTACAACTTGATCTCGGCCTGGAAGTGCAGCTCCACACTCGCTCGATCACGGCCTCCAAGTGCATCTTTGAGTTCCACTCGATCTCGGCCCCAAAGTGCATCTGGGAGTTACTCGATCTCAGCCTCCAAATGCATCTCCAAACCCGCTCGATCACGGCCTCGAAGTGTAACTCTGAGTTCAACTAGATCTTGGCCTCCCAGTGGATCTCTATACTTGCTCGATCGCAGCCTCCAAGTTCATCTCTGAGTTCTGTCCATCACGGCGTCCCAGGGCATATCCGAACTCGCTCGATCACAGCCTCCTAGTGCATCTCTGAGTGACACGATCTTGGCCTCCAAATGCATATCCAAAGTTGCTTGATCACAGCCTCCAAGTGCATATCTGAGTTCAACCTGATCTCGGCCTCCATGTGCATCTCTGAGTTCCACTCGATCTTGTCCTCCAAGTGCATCGGTGAGTTACTTCATCTCGGCCTCCAAATGCATCTCCAAACCCGCTCGATCATGGCCTCCAAGTGCATCCCTGAGTTCAACTCCATCTTGGCCTCCAAATGCCTCTCCCAGTTCACACGATCGCAGCCTCCAAGTGCATCTCTAAGTTCTCTCACTCAGCATCTCCAGGTGCTCCTGCAATTACACTCCAGTACTGTCTGTATCCAGATCGGCTGTATGTATATATTGAGAGAGATTTAGATAGATAATACATGCCATATTATGATGTAGCAAATTTTGTGACTGTAACAAAGACGAATCTGATACACAAAATGCCTTGTGGTCATGGAACCCTAAGAACCACTGCTGTGAGAATACGGCACTATGTCTCCCCAGAGGTTTCAGCTGCTCCAAAATCTGACTATCCTATCAGTCAAATCTCGCAGCATCCTTAATGCACCTCCATAACTGCAGGTGCTTTCAGAAGTACCTGAGAATGCTCTTGCAGAGTCTGAGAGCACTTTGCTTAGCTCCAGGGGGGCCTGGGAGCATCTGGAATTACTTGGGAGCACCGGTGAGGTCTACCTGAGTGTCTGGGAGTTTCGCATGCGGCTTCCAGACTGATTTACATCTTGCTGATGTAGGAGGAATCGTGAATCGGAACGTACTGGATGTGGACTTTGGGGAGAGACATACAATGCCGGAGACTGCAAATGAGGTGCTGAGGTGGGTAGCCCAGTACACCAAACCCACAAACATTGTGCAGAGGGTGTGCGATCACCCAGCTCAGATAAACCTGTTACAGAAGCAGATCACGGATCTACAAACCCAGCAGTTCCTGCTACCGCAATGCAATCATGCTGAGATAGAAAAGAGAATTCGGGGACTGGGGACAGATCTAGCCGAAGCCAGAATGTGACCAGCGGCGGAAGGAACTGACGAACAACTCCGCGAGGATCTCCTTGCCGTGACCCAGGATGCACAGCAATCTGGAGTGGAGGCCTGCAGAATGAGGATGGAGTTAGCCAATGCTTTGATATTGGCAGCTTGGGCAGCTCCCGTGGCCCCTCAGACTCCCAACGACAGAGGCCAGGAATTTCGAAACTCCCCGAACAATTCAGGTTCAGATTGAATTCGGTTGAGAGGCTCGATTGCTTAACTCCCAATGGTAGTATGACATAACCCTGCCAGCTTTCACGACAAACAGTCAAAGATGCGGTACGTATTCAATCGCCTGAGGGGCATAGCTTTGGGCCAGATTTTGCCACACATCTAGGAATACGGAACGATTGGGCCGGAAGGCCTATCAGGATTCATACAACACCTGGAATCAGCTTTTGTGGATCACGACCGAGTGGCTACCGCCGAACAGAAAATGCGGGAGATTAAACAAACCAACCGTGAGTTCTCGCAGTACTACGCTTAGTTCCAAGTCATTGCCGCAGACCTAGATTGGAATCCCTCCGCCTAACCAAATGCTTTACAAATGGGTTTGTCCGAAGAAATGAAGGATTCTTCCACATTTAGTGATATGCTGGAGGAACTTCCTGCCTTGGTGATGGTGTGTCAGAAGGGGGATAATCAGATCTGACAATGATGGGCAGAGAAAGCAGCACAGATCAAGGCAGGAGGGACAAGTTTTGCCTCATCCACCATACCTCCAGCTCCACTGAAGAATCCCGCAGGAGCTACCGTGGTGACTGTGGGGTGATACATGGGACCAGCGCCTATGGATCTCCGCGCAGGCAGAAGGACAAGTTCTGCGGAGGAAAGGGCACAGAGGTTCGTGGATGGAAGGTGTTTGTATTGTGGTGGGTTTAACCATAGGGTGGCAGATTGCGCGGCAAGGAAGAACGCTCAGACATTCCAGGTGGCTGGAGTGGAAGAAATGGAAGTAGGAACCAGGACAGGTTCCAAGGAATCGGGAAAAGATTAAGTCAACCCAAGCAGCATCGCACTTTGGTTGACGAAATGAGTCTTGTTTTAAATACTTGGAAATGATTTGGAATTTCGCGCCTTTCAGTTAGCACGGTGGAGGTATTAGAATGATCAATTGAAGGGAAACATTAAGTTATAACCTGTACATTGACTGTGAATAATCAAGAGATACCCACACCTGCGCTGATCAACTGCGGAGCTACAGGCATAGCATTTATGGACCAAGATTTTGCTTGCCATCATCAGATTCCGCTCCAGGAACTACAGGAGACACAACAGGTCAAAGTCATCAATGGAAGACCCATAGAATCAGGAGATATTACACATATTGCAAAAGTAAGAATGATGATTCAGGACCATAAGGAACAGTCACCTATGATTATTATGAAATTAGGATATTATCCAATTGTCCTTGGAATCCCTTGGTTATGACTATATGATGTCACAGTACGATTTGCATCCAATACGGTTACTTTTGGATCCTAATAGTGCATGACAAATTGTCATGATGCACCTGTTACGGTACAAGGCATCACAGAGGAACTTTCCAAACCAGTTTACTCTCTGGGTAAAGGAATATGTGAATCACAGATATGGTCACAACGACCATTTCGAGGGAATATCATGATGCTTAATGGATCATCATTTTTTCGCCCAGTTACGAATGGAAAACTTATGATATTCAAAGCATCATTGTATCATATGAATAAAACCATTGAAGCAAAGGATCTCAAGGAACGGCCCCTGGAGAAGGTTGTTCCCAAAGAGTATCATGAGTTTTAACCTTTGTTCAATAAGGTTTTATCTGATTGCCATCCACTACATCGACCAAGCATTAATCATGAAGCACGCCTGAAGGATGGCGAGACACCAATTTGGGGCCCCCTTTATTCAATGTCGTGAGCTGAGTTAGTTGTCCTTAAGGAATGGCTGGAAGAAAATATGTCAAAGGGATTGATTTGTCAGTCATCATCACCTGTTGCCGCACGAGCTCTCTTTGCGAGGACACCAGATGGAGGGCTACGATTCTGCATTCAATATCGATACATCAATAGCAAAACAATGAAGAATTGGTATCCCCTCCCCTTAATACGAGAGACTTTGAATATACATCAAGGGGCTACAATATATACAAAACTTGATGTCCGTGGAGCCTATAACCTGTTACGGGTTAAAGAGGGGGACGAACATGAGTTAGCTATCAGGACGACATATGGCCTGTTTGAACCAACAGTCATGCAGTTCGGAATAATGAATGCTGCTGCGGATTTCCAGGGAGATATCAATAATACTATAAGGGAAGTTTTGGATGATTTTACTTCAGCTTACTTGGATGATATATTAATCTATAGTAATTTGGAAGAAGAACATGTGGAACATGTCAAATGGGTTATGCAACATCTCTTGGTAGCCGGCCTTTATTTGAAACCTGAGAAATGTGTATTTCATATGGAAACTGCAAGGTATTTGGGGTTGAGTATATCGACAGACGGGATATCAACCGATGAAGATAAGGTTGGGATGGTGCAAAATTGGAGCCGGGGGAAACGAACAAAGAATGGCAGACTGAATAACCTAATTGAAGTACAACAATTCCTCAGATTTTGCAACTATTATTGATGGTTTATCCGAAAGTATTCCGAAAAAGCAGAACCATTGACAAGTTTAACAATGAAGAATGTTCCATTTGTGTGGGAAGCAGAACAACAATTGGCGTTCGAAATGATGGTAATGACATTCACAACAGCACCAGTTCTTCGACATTTGGATTATGAAAAGGAGGTTATTATCGAAACAGATGCCTCTGATTATGTGTCTGCAGGAGTTTTGTCACTGTGTGTTCATGAGGGAGTGTCACCTCCTGTGGCATACAGTTCAAAGAAACATACACCGGCCGAGTGCAATTATGATATATATGACATGGAGCTTATGGTGATGATCAAGGCACTTGAGGAGTCGAGACCACAATGGGAAGGGGCTGCGTATCCTGTTAAGTTGCTAACTGCCCATAAGAATCTCGAATATTTGATGACAACGAAGCTCTTCAACGAATGACAGGCACGATCGTCAGAATTTTTAACTATTCTTAACTACTGGTTAGTTTGTAGACCAGGGAAATCGAATGGGAATACAGATGCTTTGACGAGGAGGCCGGGAGACCTCCCTGAGTGGGGGGGGGATGAGATACCTAAAAATATTGAACAGGTGGTTCTAAAGCTGCAGAACCTACTGGAACGATTGTGTTTGTTGGCGGACAGCCTGCCTGCCTAGGACTGTCCCTCCATTTCCGATGGTATGACAAAGGCATATGAGACTGACCCGCTACCTGGAAAGATACTGGAAGGAATTTGAACCAATAGTGGGTTACAGGAGATTACCATTGCAGAATGTATAGAGGAGGGAGAACGGATTAATTATACAGGAACTTTATACATACCAGATGATGATGAGTTATGCCTACCTCATTATATGGGAACACCATGATCCAGCGCTAGCAGGACATTCAGGACGGGCAAAGATGTTTGACTTTCTATACCGAAGGCATTATTGGAAAGAAATATGCAAGGATGTCGACCAGTATATATGGATTTGCCATAGGGGTCAAAGATCATGGAGTTTCCGATATTCGACGTTTGGAGTCCTCCCACCATTACCTGTACCGCAGAAACCCTAAGAAGATATTTGGATGGATTTTGTGGTAGGGTTGCCAGAGTGCGAGGGGTTCGATGCAATTTGGGTAGTAGTAGATAGACTCTCCAAGATGCGACATTTCATCCCCTGCCATACAACTATAGACACTGTAGGGCTGGCAGAATTGTGTTTGCGGGAAGTGGGACGCCTTCATGGACTCCCATTAAAAATCATCTCAGATTGAGGCCCACAGTTTGCATCAACCATTTGGCAACAGGTATGTAGTCGATTGGGGATGGATCAAAGAATGTCGACTACCTTTCACCCACAGACAGACAGACAGATGGAACAAATGAATGGCAGTATGGAACAGTATCTCTGAGTATTCGTGAACCAACAGCAAGACGATTAGGTCAAGTGGCTTCCGTTGGCTGAGTTTGCTGCGAACAATGGAATGTCTGAAAGTACTAAGTGCCCCTCATTTTATGTTGTGCTGGGAGCGGATCCTGGGATGTCGTTTGCAGCGGAACCAATGAAGGATCGAGATCAACGACGTCTAGATGCCAATTGGGTCCAGGCAACAATGCAACAAATTCACAAACACCTCTGAGTGGAAATGAAGCAAATTCAAACCGTGCAAGAAGAGGGAGCAAACCGTGGTAGAGTTTCAGCTCCAAATATTCAAGAAGGCTCCGGGGTTTGGCTGGATGCTAGACACATTCGGACAAGAAGACCCACCTAGAAATTTGACTGGAAATGGCCGGGTCCCATTTTGGTCGTTTGTCATGTATCACCTGATGCGTATGAACTGGAACTACCTGCATCAATGCTGATTCATCTAGTACAACCGGTTTCCCTTTTACATCCAGTGATTGATTATCCTCTTAGAGGACAACAAATTACTCCGCTGCCCCCGGTAGATGTTGACGGCGAAGAAGAGTACCAAGTTTCGAGTATTGATGATAGTCGGATGGATAGGAACCAGTTACAGTATCTTATACGTTGGACTGGGTATGATTCTTTGACATGGGAGCCTGCTAAGTTTGTGGACAGGTTACAAGCAGTATGGGAATTTCATTAACGTTACCCCATGAAGCCACATCAGCAAAAACTAAATCTCCTTCATTAAATTTATTTAGTTGATTGTACCCACAAACTCAAAAAAATGAAATCGAGGTTTCCCTGAAATATGGCATTGCATCACTGTTCCAGAGTGTTCTTCGAGTCATCGCGATGCTGTTTTCAAGCATCACGACCAGTGTACCCACACTTGCGAATGTGACAACGAGCACTTGACGAACGGTTCACACTTCGCTTGGCAATATCACAAATCATCTCTCGGCATACTCCTACGTTGCCCAATTCGATTAGTCCTCGCAATGATGATAGTACTCGCTCCATACGTTTAATGAAGTGTGTAGTTCTTGTTTTTAAAGACCCTCATAGCTTAATTTGACCAATGATAGTTACCATGCAGAAATGGTTGACGATATTTAATTTGTTGATATGAGATCGTCAGTAGCTTGCAGTTTGTCGCGGGAGGGTTATGCATTGTCGCGATTATGATTTCACGCGTTTGAGATCAGACTTCAGTAAATCATCAGTTCTATTACATTTACTACTATTATGATATATCAACGAAAGCTAGAATGAAATAGCACACAAAGGAAATCCTAAATCCGATCACTGACACCATTCCTAACCTCCCAGCGACATCGCACCCTCTACAATCGTACTTCCATCGACTAATCCCGTATTCTCAACGCTGGTCATGTTGGTGATGTCGTTGCTGTTGCTGTTGCTGTCCCTGCAGTGGATGGGCTGGCTGCTGCTGGCGATGGCAGGCAGAACAGCTGAGATTCGCATACTAGCTTCAGTAGCAGCAACAAAGCTGCTGAGACGATTAAAAGAATTGTCGGGCTGCTCTATCAGCTCCTCCGGGACGTAATCAAGGAAGTCCTCATCAAAGCTGCCCTGATCGTTGTGAGGTTGTGCCATCGCTGGGTCTGTACCAGTTGAGTGGATCCTTCAGCGGATCATGCTGCAGATAAAGTCTCTCGTTTTGGCTTGAACCTCTGGCGAGGAAGAACGAAAATCCGTGTCGAGACGACGAAATACATCTGTGCATGCATCATTAACCGCGTGATTAATGTTTCTTGTATTGTACTTACATCGTGCTCCACCTCCTGGACCAAACTCTGGTGGAACCCTAAACCCGCCTGTTTTCCAGGCCGACAGACAATGGTGGATGGCCGTTGCGGTGAGGGCAATGAATGTCGAGTTGATTTTATCAATCAATGATCGATCTTTCATTCCCATCTGTCGTATGCCATAGAAGTATGTCCGGTGAATAAGATCCACAATTTCAGTCGCTGCAAATCGAAACTTGCACTCCTAAATTGATCGTCAAGACAACGATTCAGCAAGAGGGAACATTGAACTTACCTCACGAACATTTGTGGGGCATGTAAACCTGTCCTTGGCCAATAGCCAGGCTACCATTTTCCAGATCTCTGTAGGCGACTGTGTCGGAAATCCGGAAATAGAGTCGATTGAGGTCTTACAGCGGTATACCATTGCTGCACGGGAGCAAGTAATCTTTGGGGGAGCGTGATGCACAATGTCAGTGTTGAAAACAATCGTTGAGATAATTCATTTACCACTGAAATGTAGGCACGTGGAGGGTCTGAGTTTCTCTGGGCTGGATCAATCCTGGCGATTTCCTCATACCACAAACTATGAATCTGGGCGGTATTCACCGCATTCGTGGCAAAGGGGTTCACAAACATCGCATAATTGATAGCTATAGGCTTCACATGTGCCATGACCATCGCCGGAACGCCTGAAAGGGTTGTCTGGGCGTTGTATTCTGCGCCGACGATGAGGCCTGTCACGTCGTCAACAACTGGCTCATATCGCCACAGATTTCCAGCATTCCATGCAACCAATTGCTCACTGGCTTGGTTTGAATCCTTCGTCTAGTAAATATATACATTAGCGGGCGGATTCAATCATTCAAACGCTTAATTGGATACCTTCTTGGATGCCAGCGGCGCAGGCTCACATTCATCCTCCTCCTCCGAGACAATATAGTCCTCCAGATCCTCAGGATGTAGGGGTTGCGCCGATGTAGGAGTTAATTGAGTTGCTGCGACTCGTTTTCCAAGTGTTGATGTGAAGGAATCTTTTGATGGCCGTTTGCCCATTGCTTTCCTGGATGGTCGCCGAACAGGCTCGTCGTTGGATTCTGAAACCTCATCTCGATGATCATTGTAATTGTCGGGTATCGTGCTGAGATCGTCATCGAGATCCTCATCGTGGATAGATCGTCTGCTTCTCCTGGTGCTGGAAGGAAGAGGAGGAAGAGAAGTGCGGGGGGTGCGCCTTCTTGTCATGATTTAAAAAGGCGGCGAGTGATAAGTACGAAAAATTACAGGAGTGACTAAATGAAATGTGAATGAATGTAGAGTAAATGAATTAAAGCGTTGTGTAAAGGAAAGAAAGCGTTGATATGATTAAAAGCATCGTCGTGATGCGTCTTTTTATCCTGTCGACGATTCAACGATCTTGGCTTGTTCCGCCGCCCACACTTCCAACTCCTTGGATGGACGGGAACTCGGAATTAAGAATGGCAGGTGACAAGCATGCGAGAGGGTTGTTGATTGGCTTCCTTTGACGAAAATCGTTATCGCAATGAGCTAAACAGCGTTCCTGTTTCACTAATCATTTGGGCTAACTTCTGCTGGGTAAAGATACCGAACTACCAATTACATGATAGCCATACACGGAGTCCTATCGCTGCCACTATGCCATTCCCCAAAATAAACGTCTCAACGATTAATCCTAACATCGTGAACTCTGAACACAGCCCTTCATGCATGAATATGAATGATGTAATAATAAAATAAACAAAACACCAAAAAGAGACCCAAAACCTCACAAAAAACTCCAAATTATCACCCATCCGTCCACCCTCCAAAGTGCCAGA